>Ga0209542_10000857_pt1 | contig 72213 bp, 90 predicted proteins | sample RifCSPhighO2_01_FD_184028 | JGI IMG/M metagenome (GOLD analysis project Ga0209542, IMG submission 184028) | Soil microbial communities from Rifle, Colorado - Rifle CSP2_plank highO2_0.1 (SPAdes) (version 2) | ecosystem: Environmental > Terrestrial > Deep subsurface > Rock core/Sediment ...
ACGAGATATATGCGGTGGAAGCTGGTGATATAATATACATATGAGAATCAAAGGACTTTATCAGGCTCTGGGAGTTACCGCATATATCTCGTTGATTGGTTTTTTTATGATCAATGGAGAAAAAATATTTGGGAATGCCCCAAATTATATTGGCCCGGTAGTGGGACTTCTTCTTTTCAGCGTCTCGGTACTAATTTGCGGACTGATTGTTTTTTATCAGCCTTATAACTTATTTTTTATTGCGAACAAGAAAAAGGAAGCAATTGACTTGGTAGTTCAGACCACAGCCTGGCTCTTTGGGTTTTTCATAGTCGCCCTTCTTTTGGCTGCATTATGAAAGTGAAAGTAAGGCGAGCTAATGAGAGTGAGCTACATATAATTCAAGAATTAAATCATGAGCTTTTTGAATCTGATGGCAAGCGCGATAAATATTTAAACCACAACTGGCCATATGAAGATGGAGAAAAATACTTTGTTAAAAGAATTTCCAAACCGGATTGCATTTGCTTGGTTGCGGAAGTAGATAATCAAGTTGTCGGCTATTTGGCCGGAGCCCTTATGGAAACAGATAACTGGCGACCAGTGAAACGAACTGAGCTTGAGAACATGTTTGTGAAGGAAAAATTTAGAGGTAAAGGAGTGGGAAAGAAATTGGTTGAGGAGTTTTTGAAATGGAGTGAAGGCAAGAAAGTAAAAAAGGTTATGGTTTCGGCTTATACCACGAACGAAAAAGCGATAAAGTTTTATAAACGCGAAGGGTTAATACCTCAGTCTTTGAGTTTGGAAATAGAATTTTAATTTCTGCTAAAATATTACAAATGCCCTCTTTGAAAACTTATGCCTTTATTGATGCCTCTAACTTGTTTTATGGCGGGCAGAAAAGTTTGGGGTGGAGTATTGATTACCAAAAATTAGCTAAATATTTGAAGCGAAAATATCAAGTTTCAAAAATATTTTATTTTGGAGGTATTGATTTATACGGGTATAAATATGATTATTTGAAGAACCATAGTATCCACTTGATGATGTGGTTAGTCATATTAATAGATATTTGAGCGAGAGGAAGCTCAAAAGATCCGAGAGTGAAGTTTTAAAGAAGTATTTGGCGAGAATTAGTTTTTATAAAAAGATTGAAAGTTTTGGCTACGAACTTTTTCTCAAGCCAGTAAAGATTTACAGACAACACGGTTCGGTTCAAAAGAAAGCTAATTGTGACGTAGAAATGGCGTTCTACTTAATGAGGGAAATTAGAGAATACAAGAATGTGGTCGTGCTTTCTGGAGATGGTGATTTCTTGCCTGTTTTGAAGTACCTTCGTGAAAAAAACAAGAAAGTAATAATTTTAGCTCGTGGCCCAAGGACTGCGAGGGAAATAAGGCTTTTCGCGGGAGCAGATTTTCGTGACTTTGAATATCTTAAATATCAAATCGGGATGGGGACAAAAAAAAGAAGCGGACTCATATAGAATCCGCTTCATGTTTAGTAGCCCTATTTTAACAGGCGTTTGTTAAAAAATCAATAGGGTGTAAAAGGCGGTAAGCCTGATACCTTGAGTATTATTCAGGATACAAATTTACGATTATCTCTTGAAAGTCTTCAAGCGTTTGCGTCTTAAGTTCGTATCTAAACTCAATATGCTGGAATCCAAGGATCTCGATAAACGGTTGTTCCCGAGGCTCAATAATGTTAATTGATGGTCGATCTGCTTCTTTCACTGGCTGGACTTTTCGATTTAGGGTATATTTTATTTTATCTTCCGGAGTTTGGTCGTACTGACTCATTTCAGGATAAAACTTTATTTTGTAAATCTCTTTTAATTCCTCCCATGCCGGTTTGCTAAAAAATGCCCGGTAGCCCCAGAAAATAAACCGCGGTCCATCCTTAAAATACCAACCGGTTATGAGAACGTTTGGCTCGTCGCGCTGAAGGCGCTTAACATCTTCCTTTGTTATTTGTTGGCCGTGGTTAACTCCAAAGTTTACCCCGTGCAGTTGTAAGTTATGCTCGGCTGTCATGCGCAAGAATTATAGCAGAGTTGTTGCGGAAGTTAAGAGAGGCCAATGGCACATTTGTTACTATAGGGTGAAATTGGTATAATACCTGATGTCTGAGAGCGAACCAAAACGGGTGTTTGGGAAAATTGTCCGCGGTGTTTCAGTGGGTGCAATGGCTGCCTCTTTAGCTTTCGGGCAAGGAGAAGTTTTACGTGCCCAGGATAACCGCCTTTCTGAAGACCAAATTAACACGCTCGCAAGATATGGGAAGATTAGAATATTTAATGGACCAAATTCTGAAGGCTATTCTGTGGTAGGGTATGGAGGCTTTATTTGGGACGACTCTAATGGAACCTATAAATTCTGCTCTATAAGCCATATAACGAGATTTGATGGCCCAATGCAGGGCATGTTTGAAGATAGCGGGGTTGGGAGAGACCCGGCAACTTGTCATGTAACTCACCCGACCGAGCTGGGCCGTGAGAATGCTGCTGGCGCGCCGATCATGTCCACGGAAGGTGTTCAGGAAGGTGAAACCATGTTCATAACTGACCGTGAAGGTGGAGTGGGGTACTTCACCGTTTCAGAGGCGACTGAAAATATGGCCAAGCTTGAAGCGTTAAACCCGGGAAGCGATGGCCTTCCGGAAAATGGAGACTCAGGTACATTAGTATATAAGCAAAATGCATCGGGGGATATTCTGGCGGTTGGTGCATATAGTGGCCGGGATATTCTTCCCAATCAGGAAGACCCGGACCATCCATTAGTGTTTTACAATGTAGCCCTATTTAGTGAGAGTGAAAGTTAAGGCTTCAGTACTTCGGGAATTTTTTGCCCCTTGGGAATAAATTTTATAGATAAAGAGTTTACACAATGGCGAGTGTCTTTTTCAGTCATCTTTTCGCCTTCAAAAACATGGCCTAAATGTGCTCCACAGTTGGCACACTGAATTTCAGTCCTTTGGCCATCCACATCAGGAAGCCATTTAACGGCGCCCTTAAAGTGCGCATCAAAAGCCGGCCAGCCACAAGCCGCGTCAAATTTTGCCTTACTTTCAAACAGGGGATTGTTACACCGGCGGCAAATATAAATTCCTTCTTTGTAAAAATCATCATACTCACCGGTATACGGGCGCTCGGTGCCTTTGTTCTCAATGACGTGTTTTTCCTCGGAAGTTAGCTTGTTGAAGGCCATGGATTATTGTACTACAATACAGACATGAAAAAGCTTTACAGAAGCAAAAGCGATAAAAAACTAACAGGCCTTTTGGGCGGAGTCGGGGAGTATATGAAAGTGGACCCGACGGTCTTGAGGCTTTTGTTTTTAGTTCTGGCCGTCTTCACCGGCTTTTTCCCGGGAGTGTTTTTCTACATCCTTGGAGCCCTGGTCGTCCCCGAAGAACCAAAGAGTGCCAAGAAGTCTTAACATAGAGATGAGACTCGAAAATGAAGCAGATATTGCCTTTTCCCAAGTGTTTTCGGGATTATGGCGAGCCGCGACCGGCGAGCAAGCAAGATCTTGCGTTGACAGCAGGTTTTACGAGACATATATGAAGGGTCTAAAGGCCGATACTGATGAGCAAATACGCAAGGGAAAGATAAACTCAGCAAGTCTGGAACTAAGAAATCAAATTTATATGGGTTTGCGTGAATTCCCCAATTTCCCACATGAGCCGTCCCCAGAGGTGGTTAAAAAAAATTAGAGTAGATTTTATTCAAAAGTGAAGATTGAAACAATTTCTTTCAGGAGTAATTTCTTGTCTATTGACAGGTAACTTCTGATGTTTTATTCTGTCTTTACAGTTTATAAATCAAGAGAGACGGGTACAGAACTCGCTGGTTGATCCGTCCGGCAACCCCGCGCTTATTTGCGGAAGTAGTCAAAAGTGACGAAGGGTGCCAAAACGAGCCCAAAAGGGGATGATTGGCCACAAATTAGTATGCTCTCCTTTTTAGGAGAGTTTTTTTGTGACCATGGTATCCGGAGTGAGATAACCATGAGTCGGAACTTTTTCGATGCAGGGCATAACTGCCCGAAAACGGGGTATTTTGTAGAATTTCGGATTTGGATAGGAAATCCGATAGTCTGTCCTAAGTGCGGGAACGCTTTGGAGGTTGTGCCTTTAAGGTATGAAGGCGAGCAAACAGTTGAGCGCGACCAAAAAGTTATTAACTTAGGCAAAGAAAGAAAATAGAAATGAAGACGTATTTTACATCTGAATCAGTAGCCGCCGGGCACCCGGATAAGCTTTGCGACCAGATTTCTGACAGCATAGTCGATGCGGCACTTGCGGCTTATGCTGGCTCAAGGGTGGCTGTGGAAACCCTGGTTACCGAAAATAGAATTGTTTTGGCAGGGGAGGTAAGCTGCCCCAAAAGTCTTCCTTATGCCAAAATAGCTCGCCAAAAGATAAAAGCGTTAGGATACACCGGCGAGCTTTATAATTTTTCCTATAAATCCCCCGTCTCCGTATATATCCACCAGCAATCTCCTGATATCGCCGTCGGAGTTGATAACGGCGGCGCGGGGGACCAGGGGATGATGTTTGGCTATGCATCCAACGAAACCCCGGAGTTAATGCCGCTTCCTATCGCTTTGGCTCATAAGCTGGTTGCAAAAATGGACGAAGTACGAGACAAAAAGATCTTACCTTTTTTGCGCCCTGATGGCAAAAGCGAGGTGAAAGTGAGATATAAAAACGGCAAACCGGAAAGCGTGGAAATGATTATTCTGGCTGTTCCTCATGACCCCAAAGTCAGCCCCAAAGAAGTCAAAGCCAAACTTATTGCCAAAGTTATTAAACCGGTACTGGCCGGCTACAAGCTGCATATTCCCGAAGCCAAAAATATTGTTATTAACGGCACCGGCAAATGGGAGATTGGCGGGCCGGCAAGTGACACTGGAGTGACCGGCAGGAAAATTATTGTTGATACATATGGCGGGATGGCGCGCCACGGAGGTGGCTGCTTTTCCGGTAAAGATCCGTCCAAAGTTGACCGAAGTGGCGCTTATGCGTGCCGATTTTTAGCCAAGAATATTGTCGCGGCCAAGCTGGCCGAGCGCTGTGAGATGCGAATTGCCTATGTGATTGGCAAAAGAGAACCAGTGGATATCGGTATTGAGTGTTTTGGCACCCAGAAAAAATCGCTACCTTTTATCCGTAATTTTGCGAAGACATTATTAGACTTGTCTGTAGCCGGTATTATAGATGGTCTCAAACTTAGGCAACCAATCTATGCCAGGACTGCGGTGTACGGGCATTTTGGTAGAGAAGAATTTCCCTGGGAAAAGGTGGTTGTATAATTTATTGAGCAAAACTAATGCCAAAGGTAAAAATAATTGATGTCTATTGCAAAAACGGCCATCTTCTGTTTGGCAGATACATTAAAGAAAAGCCGGGATTCCTCATGAAGTGCTATATAGACATGATTGGCAAGGACAAGGTGGGAGTCGCGGGACTCCCAAATGAAACAGATGTTTTCTGCCCTGAATGCAAAATAAGAATCGGCCGCATAGGCATAGTCCACGGCAGGCCTTCAGTGATTATTAATCATGGGGGAGTGAAGAGGGTGAGGACATAATATGCTAACATGATTTATTGTGGAAATAAGTCTATCGCCAATATTTGCAAAGTTACTTCTCAGAATTAACCCTTTTGTACGCTTCAGAGTCATGTGTCAGGGCTACAGCGAGGATTATGAAAATTTTACAGAACTTGTTTGGGAAGACGATAAAAACTTAGATTTTTCTGCCACCACATTGATTTGTTCCTTCTGATCTCTCTTAATTCCTTTTGACTTGTCTTAACCTTTTATGATATAAAGTCGCTATGTCTGAATGGCTTACAGAAGAAGGAGGTCAGGGAGTACCAAGTGAACAACCAGAGTTGGTAATCAGCCAATTTGATAAAGATAAAGCCCTTGAAATCTTAAAGAAAGGTGGAGAAGAAGCACAAAGGGAGCTTCGTAGCTGGAAGTACGACGATTTATCAGATGATGACCACATTGAGGCGATGGCGGAGTTACTACGATTTGAGTTGGCTGAGATAAGGGGCGAGGCTATAGATGATATTAGGCCGTATGATTTGCAATCATATAAGCAGACGATGTGGGTTAATCCTGTTCATCAGGCTCTATGGGAGGCAACACGTAATCGGCTTTATCCAGAGGACGATAGGATGAGTTTCCGTGTAAGGTTTGCGGAATGGACTAACTGGTTCCTCCGTGAGGGACACAAAATTTATTCTTATCCCGAGTTCGAGGAAAGGACGAAGGAGTTTGGGCTTCTTTAGTAAAGCATATTAAAATCTCAATTCTCCTGGAATGATTGGGCTTTTTGAGGTAGAATATGATTAATGTTCACAAAAAGGAAAGTATTTTTAGTAGTTGCCGGAGGCGGTCAAGCCGCTGAGCAACACTTTGAAGATACCATAAGAAGAAAGCGTACCCTCGGCGAAGTTAGAAACTATTTGCCCTCAGAAGAGATCAAAAAATTAGAAGACATTTATCATAGCGCGGAATTTATTGTCTGGGGAGCAGTTCCTGGACCCCAGAATGAGGGTAGATGGGAAAAAATGGATGCTGGGGACATAGTTCTTATTTACAACAAAGGGTATATTAAGTTCATAGGCGAGGTGGCTGCTAAGGTTAGGAATCAGGAACTTTCAAGATATTTTTGGCGAGAAAATGAAACAGGAAGCACCTGGGAGCTGATGTATTTTATTGTCAACGAAGAAGAAGTGAATGTGCCAATCGAGAAATTAAATCCATTCTTGGGCTATCAACTTCATTTTAGACCTCAAGGTTTTCTGATGGTTAATCAGAAAGCTGTTGACAATTTCTCTCGTAGTTATGGTGATGTTTTAGGAGTACTTAAAACTTTAGAGAAAGGCGAAGAACTGATGCGTGTTCCTTCCAGAGCCGAGCTTTTTAGTTCGGAAATCGACGAACAGCTTGAAAAAAGACCAACTGAACATGATGAAATACAATGGAGGCTCATAAGGCTAGGGCAATTGGCAAAATGTGACATTTGGATTCCCAGGAATGATCAATCAAAACAATTTGAGGGAATTAGATTCCGAGATCATGTTTTGTCTCAGATTCACGAAACTTTGGATGTGCCGCCATCGATAAAAAACATAGACGTAGTATGGAAGTTCGGACCATATTCTATCAAGTCAGCTTTCGAAATTGAAAATAGTACATCGGTTTATTCCGGTATATTGAGGCTTTCGGACCTGCGTGCCGAAAATCCCAATTCTAACTACCCGCTTTTTATTATTGCTGCCGAGGAAAGAAGGAGAAAAGTTTTTAATGAATTGAAGCGGCCAACTTTTTCAGGTGCTTGCTTGAGGCTTAATGAGGTTATCAACTTTATTGGATATAAAAAAATCAGAGATATAGACGAGTCATATAAAAACTCCAAGGATTTCGACCCGCAAGTTCTTTTTGCGGCGGGAGAAAGACCTGAAAACCAGTGACCCAGATGAAAAATATATTAATGATAATTCTGGTTTTAGTTGTTTTAGGCGGTGCGATTTTTGCATTCTATTTGCTTGGCGACTAGAAGCCGGCAAGCCGGCCATTGCTTACAGCTACACCTACTTCTTCTTCAGTTTCTTCTGCAACTCCTGTACCCGCAGCCAGCGAAGAGGAAGCATTGATAGCTCAGACACAAGAGCAGCTGGTAGCTGAGCATGGGCCGAGTGCTAAAAGCCTTGATGTAACCGTTTCTACAATTTCAGGCAACTTCGCTCAAGGTGCGGCCAGCGAGGTGGGCTTTGGCGGAGGCATGTGGTTTGCAGCTAAAGTAGACGGCAAGTGGGAATTGGTTTGGGACGGCAACGGAATGATTACATGCAATGATTTGATTAACTATCCCGATTTCCCACCAAGCATGATCCCGGCTTGCTATGACATGGGAAGTGAAGAAATGAAGGACCGGTAATTACAACTCCAGTTCCCCACAGGAAACATAAACGCTTGCCAGCGTTGTGGACTTGTGAACATTAATAAGAAGTGGCTGCTGTGCCTTCAGCTCGTCAAAGCCTACGGGTAAGGTCGTTACTGCTTGGCCGTCCGTTGGAAACTCGAGCGGGTAGACCACCGCGCCGGTATTGGCGCAATCACCGGTATGAATGTGCGAAGGCTGGACAACTCCTGCAGGAGCGCCCAGCATGTCTACAGTTACTTCGACTTTGCCGTCTTTCTCTACTAAAGTGGCTGTGCCTGATTCACCGGAGTCGTTCAATTCATTTAAAACAACTACCACCGAATTTTCTTCAACAGTTGCCTGTGGAGCCTGATTATAGTCTGCGGGCATGCCGCTTTGGGAGAAAAGCAGCAATCCTATCACCGCCACCAAGATAACTGCAAGGACAATGAGCAGATTTTTATTCACTTTTATATTAGACTAAAAGTTGCCGCGCATTGTCAAGTGGGAGTATACTATAGGGGTATATGATAGAATCACTTTGTCTGGATTGCCCATATTTTAGGTCGCTTCCTCTAAAAATACAAGAAGTTGAAACGATTTCTGGGGAAGCAACAGAATCTGAGCCAACGGTACTCTCCGAGCTTCCCGAGATGTGTGAACGTTGTAAAGCTATACGGGCAATCGATAAAGCGCTGGAGCGCAAGATAAATGACATTATTTTTAGAAAGTGACTTCAATTAACCAAATCAAAAGAGAGCTTAGACAAAAGGGGGACCCCGTGCGCGCGGAGCACTCCAGGCGTTTTTTCAAAACCGGCAAAGGGCAATATGGCGAAGGAGACGTGTTTTTAGGATTATCAGTTCCTGAGATGCGCGAGATTGCCAAAAAATATAAAGACCTGGAACTTAGTGAAATTGAGAAACTGCTCCGGTCCAAAATTCACGAGGAACGCTTTACTGCAATTGAGATTTTGAATTTTAAGTATAAAGATGCATTGGCACCAGCAAGAAGCAAGATTGTAAATTTTTATTTAAAGTATAAAGAGTTTGTTAACAACTGGGATTTGGTTGACGATTCGGCTCCGTATATTTTGGGAAACTGGCTTTTAGATAAGGATACTAAGATTTTGCATAAGCTGGCTGGTTCAAAAAGCCTATGGGACAGGCGCATTGCGATAGTTGCGACTTTCGCTTTTATCAAAAACGATCGTTTTAAAGATACCCTTGAGATTTCGGAGAAGCTTCTAGACGACGATGAGGATTTAATTCACAAGGCAGTCGGCTGGATGCTCAGAGAAGTCGGCAAAAAGGATATAAAACTTCTCGAGAAGTTTCTTGCCAAGCATGCGAGCCACATGCCCAGAACCGCGCTTCGCCACGCCATCGAGCGTTTCCCCGAAAGTAAGCGGGAAAAGTACCTTAAGATTTCCGGCTAATGATGCTACACTGGATGAATGGCACAGGGTGGCAAAATAAAGAAAAACTGGAAAGCGAAAATTGGTGAGCAAAAAGATGTTGCCAAGGATACAAAAGAAATTACTTTTGAGATCCACGAGCCGGGTTTTGCTTTTAAGGCTGGTCAGTATGTTTGGATTATAGTTCCCGAACTTCATTATGAGGACCCCAGGGGAAATAGAAGGGCGTTTTCAATTTGTTCATCGCCTTCGGAGGATGGCAGGATTTCGGTAGTCTTCAGGAATTACCCGAGCGGCTTTAAAAAGACTCTGACCGAGCTTCCGGCGGGTTCCGAGGTATCTGTAGTGGGTCCGTTCGGCTATCTTGATTTTCCCGATAATCCCGAAGCTTCCGTGGTGTTTATTGCCGGAGGTGTGGGTGTAGCGCCTTTTATGAGCATGGTTAGGAGCGCCGCCGCGAATAAAGACGCAAGAAAAATTACTCTTCTGTATGCCAATTCCACTGAGACGAAGGCGGTCTATGCCGACGAGCTCTCAAAAATTGCTTCCGAAAATAAAAATATAATTATCAAAGAAAAGAAGGGCACTGTTGACTGGGACTGGATTTCGGAGTCTGTTTCCGCGCCGGCCAGTGTAATTTGGTATGTAATAGGACCAAAAGATATGGTAAGCGAAGTAGCAAGGCTTTTGTATGACAATGGAGTAGAAGAAAAGAGTATCAGGTTTGAGGAATTTTATGTCAGCCGCGACTCGCTTAATGTGTCACTTGAAAAAATATGGGACACTGCCGAGGTTTTTAAACTTGCCGTTGAAAGTTCGTTTAATCATATAATTTTAACCGATATCAACGCAAACATAGTTTTTGCTAATAAAGGTGCCGAGATAATTACCGGTTTTACCAACAAGGAGATGGTTGGCCAGACGCCAAGGCTTTGGGGCGGGCTCATGGCTAAGGCCTTTTATGAAAAAATGTGGCAAACCATTAAAAATGAGAAAAGACCTTTTGAAGCTGAAATCAAAAATAGAAGAAAAAGCGGCGAAATTTACCAGACAATTACCCGAATCTCGCCCATTTTTGACAAGACAAATGGTCTTATCGGTTTTATGGGGACCGAGGAAGATATAAGCCGCAGGTTAATGCTGGAAGAAGATTTAAAAAATAAAATTGCTGAACTTGAAAAGATAAATAAATTTATGATTGGCCGCGAGGTTGAAATGCGGGACCTTAAGGAGCGTATCGCGAAACTTCAGCTTGAAATTAAAAAACAAAAAGGGGGTGGTTAACATGACTAACAACACCAATGCAGATGAAATATGGGGAGTTGCCTGGACGTACATCAGAACCGTGGTTGACACACTGCGGGAGCCGTTCTTGGTTCTCAATGGAAAACTGCAAGTTGTCTCTGCGAACAAAACTTTCTACTCCGTTTTTCAGGTTACACCTGAAGATACGGAAGGGCACCTGGTTTATGAGCTGGGAAACGGTCAATGGAATATTCCAAAGCTTAAAATCCTTCTGGAAGACATTTTGCCCAAAAATACCTATCTTGAAGATTTTCGAGTTGAACATGATTTTCCCAAAATCGGGCACAAAGTTATGATGCTTAACGCCCGCGAGGTTCATGGCGTGGAGACCCAAGGTTCTATCATCCTTCTGGCAATGGAGGACATTACAAAACAGATGCAGCTTGAGGATCAATTGCGCGATTATGTCAAAAAACTCAACCTTGAGGTGGCTAAAAAAACTGCGGAGCTGGAACTGCGAGTAAAGGAGCTTGAGCGATTGAATGAAATTATGATGGGCAGGGAAGTGAAAATGTCTCAGTTGAAAGAAGAGATCGGGAAGCTTAAACGGTGACAAGGAAAAGCCATGAATCCGAACCTGTCCAAAACAAAATTATTAAGTCAAGCAACCGGAACGGGAGTAATCTCGGTTGTTCTTCTGGCTATTGGCCTGTTTGTTACCTTTCTTGCCTGGCGCTACACTCAAAATAGTGTTACACAAAGCGCACAGGACCAATTTAGTGCTGAAGTTAATCAGATTGAACATACGGTGGCAAGAAGGATTGAAACTTATAATCGTGTGCTTTATTCACTTCAAGGTCTATTTGCAGCCTCCGATTCCGTTGATAGAGATGAGTGGAGCCCGTTTACTAAAACTGCAAAAATCTCTGATTACCCCGATATTGAATATATCAGCTATCTTGAGATAGTAAGGGCTGGCGAGAAAGAAGCATTTGTAGAGAATTTTAGGAGCGATAAAAGTACAAGTCCTGTTGGCTATCCGGGACTTAATATTTACCCTGAAGCCACAAAGGATGAGTATGCTGTCGTAAAATATATTGAGCCTGAAAATGAAGTTTCTATCAAAGCTTTAGGCTTTGATTTGTATTCAAGTCCTCCCAGAAAAGCTGCTTTAGACAAGGCGCGCGATACCAACCAACCTGTAGCTAGCGAGATTGTAAAGTTTGTTACGGACGGCTCTTTGGGCTTTTTTATTTCGGTACCAGTCTACCAAAATGGCGTGCCGGTGAACACTGTCGATGAAAGAAGAGCGGCATTGGTGGGCTTTGTAAATCTGGCTATCAAAAACACTCACTTGTTTGTTGACGCTTTTTCACCCGGTAGCCGTACGGGCGTGCAATTTACGATTTCTGATGGGGTGCAAGTAATTTATACAAGTGGAGAAGTTGTGAATACTCCTGGCACATACTCTCAAACAAGAGTACTTGAAATGGGCGGGCGGACGTGGACTCTGAAGGTTATTAGCGACCCTTTGTTTAGCCAATCATTCTCACAAAAGACCCTTCCTTTGGTAGTAGCCATAGGCGGAACTTTACTAAGCTTACTTTTGTTTTGGATAATTTATTATTCAGGAAGGTCTGCCAACCGGCTCATCAGGCTTCAAGGCACGGCTCTCGAAGCCGCTGCCAATAGCATTGTTATTACAGACATCAATGGGATTATTCAGTGGGTGAATCCGGCTTTTACCAAACTTACTGGATACCCGGCCGCTGAGGCAGTGGGGCAATCAACACGTATTCTTAACTCGGGCAAACAACGTAAAGAATTTTATGAGAACCTTTGGAAAACTATTTTGGCAGGGAAAACATGGAAGGGCGAGATGATCAATAAACGCAAGGACGGGACGCTCTATTATGAGGAGCAGACTATCGCCCCGGTCAAGGACAAAAGTGGAAGGCTAATAAACTTTATAGCAATTAAGCAAGACGTTACAGCCCGAAATGAGTTTGAGCGCACGCTTGAGGAGACAAAAAATAATCTAGGCCAAAAAGTGGCGGAGCTGGAAAAACTGAACAGATTCATGGTTGGGCGGGAACTTAAAATGCGCGAGTTGAAACAGCACATCGTCGAGCTTGAGGCAAAGAAGGGAGACAATGGATAGTTTAGTATCTGAACAGGAAAACTCAATACTGAATTTGCTGCCGGTCGGGGTGGGGATTTCGGATATGCAGGGGAATCTCTTGTTTTATAACACCGCGATGCTTGCCTCAGGCGGCTATTCGCGGGAGGAGATGCAAAAGATCGACAATGTTGCGGCTTTGTATTATGACCCCGAAGCACGAACTAAAGTTCTGTCTCTTGCGAAAAGCCAAGGGTATGTGAACGGTTGTGAGGTGGAATTTAAACGCCGGGATGGCTCACCCTATTCTACGTTGCTCTCCCTAAGAATGATTCGTTATAAAGAGGCTCCCGCGTGGCTGGCGATAGTGGAGGATATTACAAAGAAAAAATCTCTCGAAGTGTCGGAAGAAAAACGCACTGGTGACCTTGAAAACACCAAACTTGCCATGATAAACCTTTTGGAGGATCTTGACGCAGAGAAAGCTGTGTTGGAGCAAGAAAGGAAAAAGGACGATGCCCTTTTGGTCAGTATTGGCGATGGCGTAGTGGTGACGGATGAGCTGGGCCATATAACTTTCGTCAATAAAGCTTTTGAAGATTTAACCGGATGGAGTCTTCTGGAAGTTGCCGGGAAGTTAATGGTGGACATATTGCCTAAGTATGATGAAAAAGATGGGTTGATTGAGCACGCCGAGCGTTCAGTAACCAAAGTATTGGAAGGAAAAGTTGCAAGGGGCAGCATGAGTACTCTAAATCGTTCGCATTATTACAAAAAAAAGGACGGCTCGAAAATGCCCATTGTCGGTGTTGTTACTCCAATTGTGGTTAATGACGCAATTGCGGGTGCCGTTCAGGTGTTTAGGGATGTTACCCTCGAAAAGGAAATTGACACAATGAAGGACGAGTTCGTGTCCATTGCGAGTCATGAGCTTCGAACCCCGTTGACAGCCATTGACGGCTTGGTTTCCATGATCCTTGACGGCGAATATGGGCATGTCGGCGAAAACCTTAGTCAGCCGCTCAAGGACATCAGCACTTCCAGCGAGAGGCTTATAAGGCTCGTAAATGACCTTCTCAATCTGTCAAGACTCCGAGCAGGAAGACTTCAGTATAATCTTACCGATTTTTCTATTTCGGCTATTGTGCATAAAGTTGTAGAGTTGTTAGCTCAAATGTTTGAAGAAAAAGGGTTTTATTTAAAGATTGCGAGCGATCTTGAAGTAAATGTTTTTGCGGACAGCGATAAGGTAGAGCAGATTCTTAATAATCTGATTGGTAACTCGCTTAAGTTTACGGACAAAGGTGGGGCCGTTGTTAATGTAGAAGAACTTCCGGACTTAATTAAAGTTAGTATTGTAGATACTGGAATCGGCATAGAAAAGGACGCTCAAGGACAACTTTTTGGCAGGTTCCAGCAGATCGGTACGTCTGGTAACAGACCGCAGGGAACGGGCTTGGGGCTTCATATCAGCCGCGAGATGGTGAGAAGAATGGGCGGGGACCTGGTGCTTGAAAATTCCGAGCCGGGAAAGGGGAGTACATTTACTTTTACTTTACCTAAAGTTGGAGGCCCGCTGGCTGAAAAAATTAGAGAAGAAATCATCCTTGAAGCAAGGATGCATCCCGACCAAAAATCGGATATAATGGGTTGAACTATGGCAGAGCCTAAAAAGATATTAATAGTTGAGGATGACACTGTCTTGGCCGGCATGTATAAAAAGCTTCTCGAAAACCACGGCTTTCATGTAGTAACCGCAGAAGATGGAGAAGCGGGGCTTTTAACTGCGGTTTCAGAAAAACCAGATTTGGTACTCCTCGATATCCGAATGCCTAAAATGGACGGCTTGACCATGATGGACAACTTACGAAAAAATGAGTGGGGCAAAACGGTTCCGATAATAATTTTTACAAATCTGGATACAAACGAGGAAATGCTAGTGCAGATTGTGAAAGGCATGCCAACTTTTTATTTGGTTAAAAGTAACACTCGTCCGGAAACAGTACTTGAAAAGGTGGACGAGGTATTAAATCCTTTAGGAAATGGCAAAGATACTATTAGTTGATGACGATGCGCTTCTGGTAAGAATGTACCAGAAGAAAATGGAGAACGATGGTTTTGTTGTTGAAACCGCCGCTGACGGTGTTGAAGGCTTAAAAAAAGTCCTCGAGTTTAAGCCCGATTTGATTCTCCTGGATGTGATGATGCCCAAGCTCAACGGCTTTGAGATGCTGGAGCGGCTCAAGGCTCAGGAGGCAACAAGTAAAATTCCAGTTATAATTTTGAGTAACGTTGGTGCCTCCGAGGAGGACATTGAAAAAGGATTTAGCTTGGGCGCGGTTTCGTATTTGGTTAAGTCCGGCAACCGCCCCAATATGGTTGTGGCCAAGGTTAAGGAAGTCTTGTTTGGTTATGTGCGCGAAGTCCCCAAAGTAGCAGCCTAGACCTCCAGATGCTTTTTGAGAAATCTGGATAAGAAGAAAACCGGAATAACGGATAGGGTTATTAAAATTATGCTTCCAAGAAATGTTAAGTTGATTGACGCCTGAGCCGCATCGGTAAGAGTATTTTCGGGCTTTGCTACCGAAATCATCCCGATTGTCTCGCCACCGAACGATGTAAGAGGCGCATAGGCAACGTAGTATGGCCGGTTATAAATCTGCGATGTACCGATGAAAGTTTCGCCGTTTTCCAATACTTTTTTGATTATTGCCTGATTTGCCTCTTTGGTCCCCACAAATCTTGACTTGCCATCTTCGGAAACTAAAGTTGTGGCGGCGCGTTTGTCCCGGCCGAAGATGGTGGTGTCAAGGCCGGTTGCGTTTTTTACTCCGTCCACAAACGAATTATCAATTCTAACACCAGCCAGAACCATTCCCACAATAGCCGAGTCACTTCCCTTAACAGGCGCTGCAGCTTTTATAAAGGTTTCCGGAGCAATTACACCTTCAAGAGATGAGAGTGTTGAGACGCTCTCGCCCTTCAGGGCTGCTTCAAATAATGCGTCCCCTTTTAACGACTCGTTTGTGGCATCGCGGTTTTCGGCACGGACTACCACGCGCCCCGAGGAGTCAATCAGCGCAAGCGTTGTCAGGCCTTGGGTTGTGAGGTGAGCGCTTGTTAGAGCATATAAAGCATCACTGTCTCCGGCGGTAAAGGCCTGCAGAACCGAGTTGTCTGCCGCCACCGCTTGAGCGTGGGCAAGTGCTTCGGACTTAAGAGACTCGAGTGAGTACTGCATTACGTTAGTATCGGTTTTAAGGTGTGCCAAAGCGTCATTTTGCAAGTTGTTAAGTAGGAGGTACGTAAAAAATAGTGTTGTAGACAAGAAGATAAAAACAGAAAGCGCAATAGTTATTACAAAAAGCTGAATTTGCAGCCTGAAGCGGATAAAACCCCAAATCCATACTCCAAGTATGACTATTCCTATCCCCATGAAAGCGCTTTCGATGTTTGCAATCAGACCGAATTTGGCAAGTAACCTTGACCAATGAACTATTGAGGTATCAGACCACGCGAAGCTCACCGAAATTATTTTGGCAATGCCCAGAAAAAGGAAAGCCAAAGCTGCAGGTTTGAGCTGCTTTTCATAGCCTTCGGTTGATTTTCGGTAGTAAACCAGAGCAATGAGAAAGTACAGTACGGCAGACAGTGGAGTGAGTGCAAATCCTAAGGCCGGGATAAATGCAGCAGCCTTCCTGGTTTTTGGCGGGGAGAGTACCGGTTCGCCGATAAGGCTTGCGAGAATTAAGATAAGCCCGAAAACTTCGGTAATTTCGAGTACCACCATCAAGGCACTTGAGGCAGGCGAAGCCGCACGAGCTGCCTGTACGGCGGCGAGCACAAGAAAACCCATGCTTCTGGTAAATACCGTCTTGCTTTTGATGTTTACCACCCAGGAATCAAAATATAAAAGTGCGGCCGAGAAAAATACAAAGGCACTAAGAACAGCCAGCGTAAAGTGGGCGGTGTTGGCGAATAAAAGATACAAGAGCATATTTAATTATTGCATATTATTAAGACTATCCACTATTTCGTCTTTTGTCATAACGCCGAGCTTGACATCAATAATCTTGCCTGCGGTGTTAATAAAGAAACTCTTTGGTAAATAATTGACGTTAAAGCCGGAAGCACTTGTGCCTATGCTGTCGTAAACAACCGGGAATTGATATGCCCCCCTCTGCATCAAAACCCGCGTTGAGGCTTCGCTTTGCTGCAGGGAGACCGCAAGAATATTTGAGTTTTCCGGTAGTTCATCACTCGCGTCGGAGAGTATGGCTGCCTGCTCGAGCGCTTGCGGAAACAAGGGAGAGAAGAAGGTAAGAAGAAGATTTTTACCTCGCAAATTGGCAAGAGAGATATTTACCCCGCTTGGGTCCGGCAGGCTGAGATCCGGAACCGGCTGACCAAGTAAGCTGTCGGTTTGAGCTTGAACGTCGGACTCAAATTCCACATTTACACTCTCCGGGGGAGCAAATAGCTCGGGGATGGTCAGTATGATTTTCCCGATAATGGGCAGGGTAAGAATTAATGTAGGTTTTGAGCGGAGGGCAAGATCAGCATTAATCGCCGTCGTTTTTGTTAGCGTAAATATCTGGCTTTGAGTTTTGCGATAGCCCTCTGCCTCCGCCTCAATATAATACTTTCCCGGGGGAGCCATGAAACTGTAAGTGCCGGTTTCACTTATTTTTTGAGGGTTCTTTTGACCATAGGACCCGGCATCCCAAAGGACCCACGAGCTTGAGATGGTGTCGAAAAAGAAGAGTTTAACTTCGGCCCCGGCGACTGATGAGCCCTTTTCCTTATCCGTAATTTGCCCCGGTTTTTGAATGAAAAGTGTACCAAAAGCGCGCTCGGTGGTATTGTTCGCGCCGTCCGTAGCCGTGATAGTCAGTTGTTTTTCGCCCTCATCATTGAAACCGATTTTTCCGCTCCAAATATCCGTGCCCGCTTGTTGCTTTAATTCAAATTCAGTGTTGCCGGCAATAATTTTTGCGCTTGTCACGCCGCCTTTCATGCCGACGGCGACGGTAATGTCTGCTCCGCTTATTGCAGTAATTATGTTATTTTCGGGAATGAGTACCGAAGGCCCGAGGGTTAGTGTGCCCCCGCCGATGACCGGCGCGAAAGTGTCGATTACTAAGGTTAGAGTTTTCGATATTCCGACATTGCCCGACTCGTCAAAGGCCCGTGCGGCTATTTCGTAGTTTCCGTCTTCCAGGGCCTGCGGTGTGAATGAAAATTGCCCTCTGGAATAGGCAGCGTCCAACCAGCTTTTGCCTCCGTCCAAGCTGACGTCGACCGAGGCTACGGAGGAAAACGCGCTTGATGCAGTGCCTGTTATGGTCGGCGTCGTATTGCCGGTGGGGTTTTGGGCAAAGTCATTAAGCGTGACTGCCGGTGGAGTTACCGAGAAGCTGACCGATGCGTAGTTTTGGGCTTGGGTATAAACCTGAGCCAGTGACTTTGCCCGGGCCAGCACTGTGAAGTTCCCGGTAATGAAGGAAATGTTCGGGGTAAAGGTGAAATCTTCTTCCTCTTCGTCAAATTTGCCGTCACTTGGCGTTGCTCCATTCCAGCTCCCGCCGTTGTCTAAACTATATTCAGCAGTCTCAATTACCCCGTTTTCAATTGAGGAAGTACCTTTAAATTCAAGTCCATCTCTTGCGAGAGTTAGTGAAGGATAATAGATAGGCCCTGATGTAGCCGAAGGTGCGCTTGTTGCCCCGGATGTACTAGTTGGCGCAGGGCTGGCTGTTGCTCCGGGTGACGGAAATGAAGTAGGAGTCGGTGTTGGAGTTGGTGTGGGCGCTGAAACGGTAATGGCATTAGTCATAGTATAGGTGTTGCTTGCGCCACCACCGCAGGCATTATTTCCCCAGGCAACGAAACTAATACTATATGTCCCCGGCGAGCTGGGGGCAGTCACTGAAATGCTTTCGTTGAAGGTCCCATTAGAAGTGTAGTTGGTGTGGTCCACACAGTTGGCCCCGCTTATATCCCAAGTTGAGCTCTGCCAGTTGCTTCCGGATGACGTAGTTACGTTTATTGCCGCCGTAATGGTTGCCGAAGGGGCGACAGTTACGGTACTGGCGCCATTAAGGGTTACCGAGTTAATAGTGGTTGCTGCCAGTGCAGATGCCGGGAAAAGCATTAAAAGCACCAGAGCCAACAACAATCCCTGAACAAATTTGGGCAGAGGCATAAATTCATGATAAATTATAATTAAGGATCACACAAATGGATGTAAATAAATATACTTTGCCGGAGGAACCGAAAGTGGATAGCGAAGTCTCTTTTGGGCTTCAGGAATTTGAGGAGAGGGAGAAGTCGGGTTTTTTTAAAGGCAAAAGAGGAAAACTATGGGCGGGGTGTATAGTACTGCTGTTGCTTTTTGGTCTACTCGGTTCAATTTTTGTCTACATGAGCGTGGCAGGCACTTGAGCCTTAGATAAATGTTTTATATGCCTTTCCCGTTCTTCTGAAAAGCTCTTTGAGTCCAGCCCGTGTTTCCCCACCATGTGCGCCGCGTATTGCGCGCCAAGGTAAACCGGCATAAAGACATAACTGGCACCCAGTTTATAAAGCTCCAAAGTGTCTGTGATGTGCTCCGAGAGAACCAAACTTATTGCCTTGGGACTTACTCTGTGAAGCCTTTCAATCAAGAGCTTGTTTGTCTCAAGCGAGGGGATGGTCGAGATGATTAATTTGGCCTTATCTATGCCTAATTCTTCCAAAAATTCAATGTCGTCTGCATCACCATAAGCATAAGGCAACCCCTGCTTTTTAAGGCGCCCAATTGCCTCCGGGTTGTAGTCAGCTATGACGTAGCTTTTTTTAAGTTTTTCGATTGCCTTTACGAAATCCGCACCTGCCCGGTCGTAGCCAAAAAGAATAATTTCGGCAGGCTCATGGGGCGAGAAAGCTTTCTCTCTCGACACCGTTCTTAGTTCAAGCAATTTTATGAGCTTTTCCAGCCGTTTATAGATGAAGTCGGCGTGAAGAAATGTGTAGCTGGAGCCACCGATGGTAAATAGGCCCACAAGTGTAACAAGCGGCAGGACCGAGTCAGATATATGGCCGACGAAGGCTCCAAGGCCCACCAAAATCAGAGAGAACTCGCTGATTTGGGCAACCGTGAGGCCCACCATAAAACCCGTTTTTCGCTTGTAGCCCAAAAGATTCATAAGAATTATCACAACAATCGGTTTTCCCACGATCACAAAGAGGGAGAGAATAATGGTAGGTAATAGTAGCTGGGGGAAAGTATCCAATGTAATTTGGGAGCCCAGGAGAATAAAGAAGAGTAGAATAAAAAAGTCGCGCAGAGGTTTCATGCGCGAGCCGATTTCGGCGGCAAAAGGCGAGGTGGACAGTACCACCCCCGCAGCAAGAGCTCCAATTTCAATAGAGAACCCGAGACCATGAAAGACAGTTGCAAGTATCATGCCCCAGGCAATGGAAAACAAAAATAAAAGTTCCTGAGTTCCCGCGATGTATTCTAAAATTTTAGGCAAGATTAGTTTACTCAGGAGCACAAGAATGACTGACAGCGCAACACTTTTTAGAACCAAAAGCCCCAGAACCGAGGCCAAATCTCCATGGGCAGTCGCAATAGTAGGAACAAGGATGAGAATAATTGTGGCAACTAAGTCTTGCACAAGTAAAATCCCTATTGATATTTTCCCGTAGAGTGAATCCAAGTCACCTTTGTCGGTAAGAAGTTTATGAATAATAATGGTGCTACTGAAAGCCAGCGCGATGGCGATATAAACAGCTTCCAAACTGGGGATGCCCAAGAGGCGGCAGATCAGGTACCCAAAAAAAGCAGTAAAAACCACTTGGCTCAACCCAGCCAGTAATGAGATTTTGCCTACCTCCCGCAAGACCTTCGGGTTTAGCCCAAGGCCAACTATAAAAAGAAGAATTATAATCCCAATTTTGGATAAAAATTCAATGTTTTCCTTTGACTGCAGAAGGTTAAATGCATAAGGGCCAACCAGTATGCCGGTCAGAATATAGCCCACGACAAAAGGGAGCTTCAAGAGCTTCATTACCAGGGACACCCCGGTAACCAGAAGAATAACAATGCTTATCTCGCCGAAGATTTCCATATGATTTTAATAATTGTATACTGATATAATGAATGAGCTGACCTTTGACCTTGCAATTTATATTACTTCATTTTTTGTTATCTGGGCAGGGTCAGGTTTAATTGTTTCGGCGGTAAGTAAACTTTCTCAAAGGCTTCATGTTCCTGCATTTTTGGTTTCATTTGTAGTTCTTGGGATTCTTACTTCGACACCCGAAATGGCGGTCGGCTTGTCGGCGGTTTCCTCGGGAACGCCCAGCATTTTTGTGGGCAACCTTTTGGGCGGAATACCAGTTATCTTTTTGCTAATAATACCGTTATTGGCAATTCTGGGCCGGGGAATTAAGCTCAATCATGGCCTTGGCCAAAACAGTATTCTTCTGGCTTTAGCCATAGCCGTAGCCCCCTTTGTTGCGGTTCTCGATCATGAAGTAAATAACCAGGAAGGAGTAATTCTCATAGGCGCATATTTCGTGGTTGTTTTGTTGCTTCATAGAAATAACGTTGTGACCAAACACAATGTTAATCTGCTTAAGCTTAAAAGCTATACCTTTATCGATATCCTTAAAGTGCTGGCCGGTACGGGAATTGTCCTTTTTTCAAGCAACATCATAGTCAGTAAAACTCTTTATTTTTCGGGAGTCTTAAACATTGCACCCTTTTATATCAGCTTAATTGTCTTGTCCTTGGGAACGAATTTGCCCGAGCTCACCATCGCCATTAGAGCCATTATTACGGGCAGGAAAGACATAGCCTTTGGAGATTACCTGGGCTCGGCCGCCGCGAATACCGTTTTGTTTGGTGTTTTTACTCTGATGACCAAAGACGCGGTGATTGAGGTGGACAGTTTCTTGGTCATGTTTGTTTTGGTGGTAACGGGTCTCGCGCTTTTCTATCACTTTTCAAAAACCAAGCACACCATTTCGCCGAAGGAAGGGCTTGGCCTCCTTGCAATATATATTATTTTTGTCTTACTTGAGCTTTTTGGTAGCACTTCATAGGATGCCCTTTTTTTGCTAATATAGTGGTGAAGATGAAAAAAATTTTAGTTGTTGAGGATGACAAGTTTTTAGCCAACGCCTACATGGTAAAACTTGCAAAAGAGAACTTTGAAGTTAAGTTGGCACGGAACGGAGAAGAAGCACTTGCGGTGTTCACTGAGTTTAAGCCGGACTTAATGCTTTTGGACTTGGTTATGCCTAAAAAAGACGGTTTTGAAGTTTTGGAGCAATTGAAAGGCAAAACTCGCGTACCTATATTAATCGCGAGTAACTTGGGCCAAAAGGAAGACATCGATAGGGGCATGAGTTTGGGCGCGGCCGATTTTGTGGTTAAGAGCGAAATGCCGATCAGTAACGTCGTCGAAAAAATCAAAAAATTACTTCACGTCTCATGAGTAAGTTAAAAGTATATAACAGTATTACTGACGAGGGGCTGGAGCGCCTACTGACTGAAAATAAGTTTTTGAGTCCTGAGGAGCTTGCCCAAGCAAAAGAGCTTAAAAAGGCTCAAAACATTAGTTTGTATGAAGCAGTAATAAAAAGAGATTTGCTCTCTGATGAGAATCTGGGTAAGCTCGTGTCTGAGGAGCTTGCGATTCCATTCGTTAATTTGTCCAAGGTGTCGGTGGAACCCCAGATATTAAAAATAATTCCGGAGATTGTTGCGTCAAAGCACAAGATCATTGCTTTTGATAAGTCGGAAGAGGGCCTTAAAGTAGCAACTTCAAGACCGGAGCAAAAAGAAATTCTGAGCTTTATTTCTAAAAAAACCGGGGAGAGAGTAAAAATTTATTTTGCGACTGAAGCCGATATAGCAGAAACCTTAAGATTGTACAAAAAGGACCTGCAGCAAAGCTTTGACGACCTTCTTAAAGAGCAGATAGTGGTTGCTTCCAAGTCAAAAAATATTGACGCGCCGATACTTAAAATTGTCGATACTCTGATTGAGTATGCCTATGACAACAAGGCTTCAGACATACACATTGAGCCGGACGAGCATAGTTCAGTAATTCGCTTTCGCATAGACGGAGTTTTGCATGATGTTTTAACTCTGCCCAAGGAGGTTCACCCCCAGGTAGTTACAAGAATAAAAGTTTTATCTAAACTCAGGATTGACGAGCACGCCTCTGCGCAGGATGGCAAAATGCAGGCAACCTTGCCGTCGGAAGAGGTTGATATAAGAGTATCCATTGTGCCAATAGTAAATGGTGAAAAGGCGGTCCTCCGGCTCCTGTCTTCGCGCTCAAGGCAGTTTTCGCTGGCCGACTTAGGCATGCTTGATAATGAACTTAAAATTATCGAGGAGGGTTTCAAACATCCATATGGCATGGTTCTTTCAACCGGCCCAACAGGTTCAGGCAAAACTACAACTATTTATGCGATTTTGAAAATTCTAAATGTCAGGGAGAAAAATATCGCCACAATTGAGGATCCGGTTGAATATGAAATTGAAGGCATTAATCAGATACAGGTAAACCCGAAAACAAACTTGACGTTTGCGGAAGGGCTGAAGTCGATTCTTCGGCAGGACCCGAATATTATTTTCGTTGGCGAAATCCGGGACAACGAGACGGCATCAATTGCCATTAATTCCGCACTCACGGGCCATTTGGTACTCTCGACCTTGCATACCAATCACGCTGCCGCGTCCCTGCCCCGGCTTGTGGACATGGGAGTGGAGCCATTCCTTATTGCCTCCACCATAAATGTTGTTGTTGCCCAACGATTGGTCAGGAAAATTTGCGAGAAATGTAAAGTTTCATACACCGAAAGCGCCAAAAATCTTTCTGACAAAATCTCACCGCCTCTTGTTAAAAAACATTTGGGCAAGTCGGCCAGCGTCCGCATGTATAAAGGCAAAGGCTGCGCCGTGTGCCATTCAACCGGTTATACTGGAAGAGTTGGACTGTTTGAAGTGCTTCAAGTGAGCTCCGCAATTCAGGAGCTCATTACCCAAAAAGGGGACGCCGAGATGATTAAGAAAAAAGCTATACAGGAGGGCATGACCACGATACTCGAAGATGGGCTAGCCAAAGTACAGTCAGGTGTGACAACCTTAGAAGAAGTTTTAAGAGTTACTGTCGCATGAAGTTAAATAGCCAAGTACAAATTTTCAAACATATTTCTTTTTTGGACAAGGCGCTTTTTACCAAGCACCTGGCCGTAATGACCAAAAGCGGCATACCTTTGGCTGAAAGCGTAGATTCGTTGGAAGAGCAGGCTAAAAACCCCACCTTCAAAAAGATTTTGGCTAAGGTGTCTGCGGATATTCAAAACGGCCAGTCACTTTATAAAAGTATGGCGAGGCACCCGCGCGTGTTTGACACGACTTATCTGAGCTTGGTTCAAATTGGCGAGGAGTCCGGGCAACTCGAAAAAAATTTGGAATATTTAGCGGCTAATCTTAAAAAGAGCTATGAGTTTCGCAAAAAAGTGGTCAGCGCCTCGCTTTACCCGATGATTGTTTTGGTAATGGCCGTAGTTGTGGGCTTTGGAATTAGCTATTTTGTGTTGCCGAAACTTATTGATTTATTCGAGTCTTTGGACGTTGAGCTTCCCTTGACCACAAAAATTTTGTTGTTTATTGCAAATACCATGAAAGATTATGGAATATTTATTATGGCCGGAGTCTTGTTGTCTATAATTTTATTTCGAATTTTCGTAAATTTACCAAAGGTAAAAATCCATTGGCACAGGTTTTTATTAGGGCTTCCTACAATTGGCTCGTTTATGCAAAGTGTGCAGATGACCAGTATGTGCAGAAACATCGGGGTGATGCTTCAAAGCGGCCTTGATATAAGCACTACCCTGGAGACTCAGAAGACCGCAACAGATAATTTAGTTTATAAAGAATATTTGGCAAGTCTTCAGAGGGGCATAGAGAAAGGCAAAAGCCTCAAGGAGCAGTTAGAAAGCTCGAAGTTTCATTTTGTTCCGTCAATTGCCACTAAGATGATTGCGGTTGGTGAGAAAACCGGGACCTTGGAAAGCGCCTTTTCATATCTCGGGGACTTTTTTGAAGACGAGGTGGATAACGCTTCTAAAAATTTGTCCAGTACTCTGGAGCCCATACTTTTGATAGGTATATCTTTGATTGTTGGTTTTGTGGCTCTGGCCGTAATTACTCCAATTTATGACTTTACCTCGTCTATTCATAAATGAAATCCAAAGGCTTAACTTATATAGAGCTAATACTGGTAATCGGTATCATGCTTACATTATCAATTTTGACGGCCTCCTTTTATGCAAGGTTTATAACTCAAAACGCGACCGCTAATACCACAGACCGGATTGTGGGTGCCTTCACCAAAGCCCAGATGTATGCAATGATGGGCAAAAATAACAGTAACTGGGGAGTCAACTTCGGAAGCGCCACAGTGACTATGTATCAAGGCAATTCATTTGGAACGCGAAATAGTGCCTTGGACGAATCATTTAGCGTTAATTCCAATGTGGCCATCAGCGGCTTTAGCGATATAAATTACGCGCGAGCCACGGGCTTGCCGTCTGTGGCCGCAACAATCAGTATTCAGGGTGGAAATAATTCGGATACGGTTACGGTTAATTCACAAGGGGTGGCCAGCAAATGAACAAGGGTTTTTCGGTGCTCGAAGTGATTTTAGCAGCTGCGGTTTTTATAATTATCGCGTCAGGTGGAGTGATTGTGGTGATACAAAGCTTTAATGCCAACCGCTTGGGCCAGGAAACCACAATCGCAACCCAATTTGCCTCCGAAGGCATTGAAGCAGTCAAATCGATTAAAAATCAGGCTTACAGTAGCTTAGTCAACACCGCCGGCACAGGTGTAATTCGAAACGGTAGCGGAGTCTGGGCTTTTGGTGGCGCCAATAACACATTCGTACATAATGCCGGGGACAATTATATTAGGACAATTAAAGTTGAAAGCGTTAACCGTGACGGCGTGCCTCCACTGGGCAATATCGTGGCCTCTGGGGGCACGGTAGACCCTGACACGAAAAAAGTCACCTCCACAGTAGCTTGGAATTTCAATAGCGTCAGGCCCGAGTCTGTGGTGCTGACTAGCTATTTAGCAGACTGGCGAAAGCCAATATCAAGCATCGGCGAAGCTCTGGCGCTTTATGGTGACACGGCTACGCTGGCTGCTCCCAGATTTAGAACGTATAGTAATAGCAGTAATGTATTTAGTTCCGAGTCGGCGGCGGGCACCGGCTTTACAGATACGATTGTAGGTAAATCATTTAAAGTAAAAACTTCTCCAACAAAAGTGGAGGCTGTTGCAGGGTATATAAATAACAGTGGGGACATGAGAATACTATGTTATGACGGCACTTCCTGGGCCAGCGAGTGGACCGTAACTGTTGGGGGAAACGGCACAAACTCACAAAGATTTGGTATTGCGTATGAAACCAATTCGGGGGATGTTTTGGTGGTTTATTCCAGAAATGTAGCAGCGACAGATGAGCTGGGCTATAGGACCAAGCTTGGGACCAGTGGTTGTGGAGCTGCGAACTGGAGCGCCGAAAATTTACTGAACCCTGCGAGAACCTCAGGAGTGGTTCACTGGATAGATGCGAAAGGTGACCCTCGCTCAAGCGCCAACAACATCGCGATAATTTGGGCTGACTCAAATTCCGACTTGTCGGCTATGCAGTGGGGTGGTTCATCCTGGTCAATTGTGGAACCTTCTGCAGCTTTGGAAACGGATTTGGAGCGGGCTGCAGCCTCTCAGGATGTCAGCTCTTTTGATTTGGCTTATGAGAGCATAAGCGGCAATTTGATGGTTGTCTGGAGTCCTAACGGCACAACTTGTACCGCGGGGAGCAATTGCATAAGGTATGCCCGCTACACCACTTCATGGTCGGCTTCTGCCGCGGTCCCGACGGTTGCCGACCGGGCTACAAATATCGATATTTCAGGTAACCCCAATACTAATGAGCTGGCTTTGGCTGCTATTAGTAATTCAAGTTCGGATCTGTCCACTGCACATTGGTCGGGGAGCGCTTGGACTGGAAGGGCAAACGTTGATACTTCTGCTGCGGCTGTGGCAGCAGGCACAAAAATTGTTGCGACCGGCTGGCTCGTGAGTGGTGCGACTACTAGCTACGTCGTGGTTTATAACGATTCGGGTGCAACGAACGTCGGTTGGCGTGTTGGAAACGGTAGTGGCGCAACAGTTTTGCAAACAGATTTTGTGCCCGTGCCGGTTTTTGCAAGCCCGCAAAGGTGGTATGACATTCAGACGGATCCTAAAAACCCCGACCGGCTGATGCTTTCGCTTTCGGACAATAATTCTGACTTTTTCGCAAAAAGGCTTGTTATGACCGCAGTACCAGGATTCACTTGGTCGAATACAGAAGGTGGTTCAGCACTCGAGACAGGCTTGGGCCAGGCAACAACAGGGCCTTTTGGCTTTGCTTATTGGCGCAATCCATGACAAAAAAGCAACAATCAGGATTTACATTCATTGAGATAATTTTGTATTTTGCGCTCGTCACTATTGTAATGTCCGCCATAATTCCGTTTGCCTGGAATGTGATAGGCGGCTCGGTTAAAAGCAGCATCCAGCAGGAAGTTTTTGCAAATGCACGCTATGTTTCCGAAATTATAAAATACGAAGTCAGGAATTCAACAGGTATAAATAGCGTCAGTGCAACCTCAATATCCTTGGCTAAATCAGCAGCAGAGGACAATCCCACCGTGATTAGCCTTGCAAGCGGCAAGCTGACTATAACAAAAGGCGCACAGGCAAGCGTAAATTTGAACTCCAACGATACAAGTATCTCAGCATTGACCTTCACTAATTACACCTCGGCGGATAATAAAACAAAGAATATCCAGTTTAATTTTACTATCGGCTCGAACCTTCCACAGATGCGCCAGGAGTATCAGCAAAGTATGGCGATTCAGGGAAGCAGTGAGCTCAGAAGTAATTAAATGAATAAAGGCGTTGTCGCAATTTCTACAGTTTTAGTTTTAGGGGTGGTGCTCTCGTTTGTTACGCTAACCCTGACATCTTTGTCTATTGGCGAGGCTCAGTCGGCTTTTGGTCTTTTCAGAGGCGAGGACACTCTCCAGTTTGTGGAGGGTTGCGCCGAGGATTATATGCTTAAAATCCGGACTCAGGGGTCGGGTTTTACGGCAGGCAACATCACGCGGCCAGAGGGCACTTGCTCCATTGTAGTTAATGCCGGTGACCCGAATTGGGACATTACGGTATCAACGACAGGCAGCGCTTACAGGCGCACGGTGAACGTAATTTTCACTCGAACCTCAAGTGGCATCAGCTTGACCAGCTGGAAGGAAATTTAGCTCTTGACAGCAGAGGAAGCATTGGAATAAGTTTAATTATGAGTAGAAAAAGAGGTTTTACATTAATTGAGCTTCTGGTTGTTATAACCATTGTGGCGGCGTTGGCTGTTGTGGTATTCGTGGCCCTTAACCCCGCCAAAAGGCTCATAGATGCCAGAGATGCCAGGCGCACAACCGATGTTGACTCAGTACTGACTGCGATTCATCAGTCAATTGTGGACAATAAAGGCAGCTACCCTTCCAATATGCCGGCAGCGGGCACTGAGGCACAGCTCGGGACAGGTGCCAGCGGGTGCGCAATTGCAACGGGCGGTTGTGCTGTGACGGCAGCGGCCTGTGTAGACCTGATGACTGGGACAAATAATTTAGCAAAGTATCTTAAAAGTCTTCCAATTGATCCCTTGGGGGGTACAGCTTATACAGCTGCCAAAACAGGCTACTCGGTAGTGGTGGACACTAATGGCATAGTTACAGTCAGGTCTTGCGGAACAGGCACCGGTACCACCGAGGGTACTGTAGATATTTCTTCATCGAGATAGTATTAAAAGCCAGCGCAGTAGTATAAAATGAAGTAGTATGCGTTTAGGCAGACCCACGCTTAATATTCTTCTTTCGACCCAATCTTTAGAGGTAAAGACGGGCGAGAAAAGCCCCAAGGCGGTGCTAGCGCTACCACCAGAGGCAGTTCATAATCAGGAAGTCACGAACCCCAAATTACTCGAGAAAATTGTTGCAGAATTTATAGTAAAAAACCGGCTTAAAGGCAAGAAGGGCGACCTTATTCTGTCTGACGACGTGGTTTACCAGAAAATTGTTCCCATCGCAGACGCAAAAAGCGAAGAATATGAAACTCAAAAGTTTTTGGATGAAGTTCCGTTTGATAACCCCAACATTACACTTAAAAAAGTCAAGGAAGACACGAATGTGCATATGTATGCCACCAATAAACTACTTTTCTTTGCATTCAAAAATATCTTTGAGAAGTACGGCATCGAAATAGAAAAAGTTAGTGTATCAACCAAAAGCCCGTTGAATTTTTTGGAAGAAGATAAGGAAACGGAGGTTGGTGAGTCTCCTGCAAAGAGTACGAAAGTAATTCTTGCTATATTTGTTTTTATACTTGTCTTGGTAACCGGAGGGCTATTTTTGTATGTCAGGTTTAAGCCCGGGGAGACCGAACCTTCACCAGAGCCCACCACAACACCGGAGGTGACAGCCGAACCGGAACCGTCTCCCGAAGCAGAGACAGAAGCGGTGGAAGAGTTGGATTTGAAAAGTTTTTCGGTTCAAATTCTTAACGGCACGGGAGTAGCCGGTACAGCCCAGACGGTTTCGGATTTATTGGTAGCGTTCGGTTTTGAGACTGTTGAAACCGGCAATGCCGCTAATTATGACTATAAAGATGTTACGGTAATGCTCAAGGACGGTGCCTCCCAGGCTTTAGTTGAAAGCATTCAGGAAGCGCTGGGCGAAGGCTATAAAGTAACTGGCTCAGAAGAGCTGGTTGACGCGGACGGTGAATTTGATGTCGTTGTTATAGTTGGCAAAAGCGAGTAATCTCCTTAATTTTGGTATAATCACCTCATGTCACTTTCAGTAGGAATTGTTGGGCTCCCCAATGTGGGTAAGTCTACGCTTTTTAATGCACTTTTGAAAAAGCAACTGGCTTATGTTGCCAATTTTCCCTTTGCCACAATTGAGCCGAATGTTGGCGTGGTTCCGGTTCCGGACTCGCGGCTTCTGGAATTGTCTAAAATTTATAACTCACCAATTGTTCCGGCCACCGTGGAATTTGTTGATATTGCGGGGCTTATTGCCGGAGCTTCCAAAGGCGAAGGTTTGGGGAACAAGTTTCTTCACCACATTCGCGAAGTGGATGCAATTTGTCATGTTGTTCGCGCCTTCGGCGATCCCGATATAGTTCGTGAAGGTTCAACTAATCCCAAGGATGACTTTGAAATTATAAAGACGGAGTTGGAGTTGGCAGATTTGGAAACGGTGGAGAAGCACCAGAAGAAGAAAAACGCTGACGTGGAAGCTCTACAGCTATTGTCAAAAAAACCGATTTTAGTTGTTTTAAACGTTGATGAAAAAGATTTGAAAGAAGCCTCAGAGTTGGAAGAGAAATATGCAAAAGAGTTTGGTGTAGAGGTCGAGCAGGCTATTGTGATTTGTGCCAAGACTGAGTCGGAGTTGGCGGGACTCTCAGAAGAAGACCAAGTAGTTTATTTACAAGAACTTGGTCAAAATAAATCCGGGCTTGAGAGGTTAATTCAAAAAGCTTTCGTGACTCTTGGACTTATGACTTTTCTCACAGCCGGCGAGAAGGAAGTACGTGCCTGGACTATTAAAAACGGCACTCGCGCGCAAGATGCGGCGGGCGTGATTCATACTGACTTTGTTAAAAACTTTATTAAAGCTGACGTTGTTGATTTTGATGATTTTATTGAATTAAAAGGCTGGAAAGTTTGCCGTGAGAATGGTAAGGTGCGAAGCGAGGGGAGAGATTATATGGTCAGAGATGGAGATGTTATTGAGTTTAAAATAGGCCAATGATGTGTTATACTAGCCCTTGTTATGCAAAACTATGAACTGACAATTGTCCTTCCGGGAAAGGTAACTCCTGCGAAGAAAAAAGATGCCATTGCCCGTGTGGAAAAGATTGTCAAAGCTGTGGACGGAAAAATAACTTCAAGTGACGACTGGGGAGTGAAGGAGCTTGCCTATACAATTAAGAAAAACACCGCAGGTGCTTATGTTTATTTTGACTTGGAGCTCCCGACGAGCGCGGTTGCGGGGGTAAGCGAAAAAGTAAAACTTGAGGATGATATAATTAGGTACTTGCTGGTGAGGCACGAAAGTCCACGTGCGCGGGCAGACAAGAAAGTGAAAAAATAAATGGCTAGAAGTTTAAATAAGGTTACCTTAATTGGAAATTTAACACGCGACCCCGAGCTTCGCTATACACCTTCCGGAACAGCGGTTACAACTTTTACAATTGCCACAAACAGACAGTGGAAGACCGAGTCCGGGGACTCAAAAGAAGATGCTGAGTTTCATAGGGTTGTAGCCTGGGACAAACTAGCCGAAATCTGCGCTCAGTTTTTAAAAAAAGGCAAGCAAGCTTATGTGGAAGGTAGACTTCAGACCAGAAAATGGCAGACAAAAGAAGGCGAGGACAAATATACAACAGAGGTGGTCATTTCTGAAATGATCCTTTTGGGAAGATTTGATGATGTGCCCACCCAAAGTGTGCAGGACATTCCGGATGACTTTGATGAAGAACCCAAGGCTAAAAAGGAGCCAAAAAAGCCCGCGAAGAAAGAGACTAAGGAAAAGAATGAAGAGTCGGACGACATACCGTTTTGATTAATATGGCCAAACCAAAACTACGAAAACCACGAGTGATACGGGAGAAAATTACCCCCGAAAAAATTAATTTTGTAATTTCGTATAAAAATTACGAGAAGCTGGCGCGGCTTATGAACGACCGGGCAAAAATCCTGGGAAGAAAGCGAACGGGAATACCCGCCAAAGCGCAGCGAAAAATTAGCCGCGAGATTAAGCGCGCCAGGCACTTGGGTCTTCTCCCGTTTAGTTCCAGGGTATAGAATTGTCCGATGGAGTCACAACAAGAGCCTCTGCCAACACCAACCCCCAAGGTAGGACTGAATAAGGTAGGACTTAACAAGGCAAGAGTAATAGTTTTAGGGCTTTTGGTGGCAGTTTTTGCCTTTGCAGTGGGCTATGCAGCTGGTGTTGACGGTTATAAAGCTACAGCTCAGGGCTTTAAGGTAAACATTTCCCGCGAGATTCCGCCCGAACAGAAGGACTTGGACTTCAATCTTTTCTGGCAAGTGTGGGATACTTTGGAAGAGTCCTATTTTGATCACTCCAAAATCAAAGACGCCAATTTGGTTTTAGGTGCCATTAAGGGGATGGTTGCCGCAGTTGGTGACCCCTATACCGCATTTTTAACACCGGACGAGCAGCGCGTGACGCAGGAAGATTTGTCCGGCAATTTTGAAGGGATAGGAATTCAGATTGGCTTTATCGGCACACAGTTGGCTGTTGTTGCACCTTTGCCAAATTCACCCGCCGAAGAGGCGGGAATTGTGGCTGGGGATATTATTGTGGGTATCAAAGACGAAGCAAAAGGAGTTGAGCGGGGGACAGTGGGGATTACACTTCCCGAGGCGGTCCAACTGATTCGCGGGGAAGCAGGCTCAAAGATAACGCTTTCCCTGCTTCGCGAAGGGGCCGAGGCGCCGGTGGTTGCCGATGTTGTAAGGAAAGAAATTGCAGTTCCCAGTGTGGCTCTTGAGTTTGTAGGCGAGGGCGAGCGCATTGCACACCTTCGGGTTCTTAAATTCGGGGGCGAGACCTTGGCTGAGTGGAATGAAGCGGTTTTGGAAATTCAAAAGAAGGCGGATTTGACGGGGATTATTGTGGACGTCCGCAATAACCCCGGCGGCTATTTGCTGGGCGCGGTTGACTTGGGCTCCGAGTTTCTTGAAAACGGGGACACGGTTGTGGTTGAGGAGTATGCCAATGGCGGTAAGAATGAGTTTTTTGTTGAGAGAGCCGGCAAGCTTACCCGTGACAAAGTAGTGGTTCTGATTAACGGTGGCTCGGCCTCGGCCTCTGAAATATTGGCAGGAGCCTTGAGGGATATTAAAGAAACGCCTTTGGTCGGTGAGACTTCTTTCGGGAAGGGAACAGTTCAGGATGCCAAAGAGCTTGAGGGTGGTACCGGTCTTCATATTACTGTTGCCAAGTGGTTAACGCCTTCTGGAGTCTGGGTTAATGAAGGTGCCCTGAAACCGGATTATGAAGTTGAAGACAATCCTGAAACACCAGAAGACGAGCAACTTACAAAAGCGATTGAAGTCATCAACAATTTCAGCTCGCTCTCAGGAAGATAGTGAAAAATAAGTTCTGTCATTCCCTATGAAAGATACTGGTTTTATAAAAGGTCTTCTTATCGGTTTTGCCGCACTTGTAGTTATTTTAGTTTCAATGCTTGGCGGAGCTGTAGCCGACAGACTTTTTGTTATAAAACCACTTGATTCCTTGGTGGATAGGGTAACGCAAACGGGTATCGGCGGCAGCAGACAAATTTTGCGCGAGGAGTCAGCAGTTATTGATGTTGCCGAGCGAGTTTCTCCATCAGTGGTCACCGTAAGTATTCAAACTCCTCAAAGAAGAGTTCTGCAGTTTGATCCGTTTAACGGCTTTCAGTCGCAAATTCAAGGCGGAGTGCCTCAGGACATAGGCAGCGGATTTATAGTTAGCGACACGGGACTCATTATTACAAATAAGCATGTGGTTAGCGAAGACACCGAATATAAAATCATAACCCAGGATGGCAAGGAGTATGAAGTCAAAGCAATTCACAGGGACCCCGCCAACGACTTGGCAATTTTGGAAACCGCGGCGACGGGTTATAAACCTTTGGTTTTGGGCAACTCCGAGGAGCTTAAGGTTGGCCAGTTTGTCATTGCCATCGGGACTGCTCTGGGTGAGTTCAGGCATACGGTCACAACCGGTGTGGTCTCCGGACTCGGGCGCGGTATTACCGCGGGTAGTGCTTACGAGGGCTTCGTTGAGCGGCTTGATAATGTGATTCAGACTGACGCAGCCATAAACCCAGGGAACTCGGGTGGGCCACTTCTTAACGCTTCCGGCGAAGTAATAGGAGTAAATGTGGCAGTGGCCTCTGGGGCAGAAAACATTGGTTTTGCGCTTCCCGTCAACCTTGTGACAGATGGCATTGCCGAGTATCAAAAAAGCGGGACTTTTGCCAGCAAAGCCTTCCTGGGAGTGGAGCATAGTATGATAACCCGCGAGGCTGCGCTTTTGAATGAAGTTCCTCAGGGAGCTTATGTTTCGGCTGTGGTGCCGGACTCGGCCGCTGAGGTTGCCGGAGTTCAGGAGGGAGACATTATTACTAAAATCAATGGTGCGTCAGTCACGGACAGCGAGGAAGGGCTCTCGGGCTTAATCAGTGAGCACAAAGTGGGTGATAAAGTGACTCTTGAACTCTGGCGCGACGGCGAGACTCTTACCCTCGAAGCCACCCTTTCCTCAGGAACGTAGCTTTTTATTTGATATAATGAATATATGGGCGCGACAACAGTTAGCCTAACTGTTAAAAATCCAGCGGGTGGCGAGAATGCCTATACTGGGAAATTTTTAGTGGATTCGGGAGCGACTTTTACTGTAGTTCCAGCAACTGAGCTTAAAAAGCTTGGAATAAAGCCAAAGCGCACAATCATGATTAATCTCGCGGATGGTAGGGTTTTAGAGCGTGAAGTTGGAGATGCGATTTATAAGTACGATGGAATTGAAGCGGCTTCTCCGGTAATGTTTGGCAAAAAGGGAGATAGTGAGCTACTAGGGATTGTTACTTTGGAATCCTTGGGCCTTTCTCTCGACCCTCTTAGGAGAAAGCTTTATCAAGCAACGTTGAGAGGTTGATTTTTTGTCTCTCAAAGCCACCCTTTCCTCAGGAACATAGTATTGTAAATCTTCACTGAATAGGATATAAAACAAATTATGAATATTGGGCCAGGAGGAGAGAGGGATTTTGAGTTTGACGCCCCGGCTGAGTTTGAGACTCTCTTTAATGAAACTTTTGGCCCAAAATCAAAATACGCGCTCGAAGCATTATTGGAATGGTCGAAAAGAGAAAGTGGAAAGTTTGAAGGCCAAGCAGTTTTGGAAATACCCAACCAAAATCTGGATGGAATATCCGTCTTTTTTGTTATTTCTCCCGGAGAGGAAAGGTTTCAAGTAATTTCTGGAAGATTAACTGAAGACGGTGAGCTATACAGTGATTCTGCAGCGTTTCTCAAATCTGACGACTTTAATAATTTTGCTGTCGGAAGAGAGGATGGCGTTGAACACGTAACATTTTATTCAATGGATAGGTCTAAAGCTTTGCGGATTAGGGAAACGGGTAGCTTCCAATTTTATGACAGCCTTCCTTCAAAAATAGGTGGAAGGGGAAGAAGGGGTTAATTCAGACTCTGTGTCATCTCAACCACTTTATCCAAATTTCCATCAACAATTGCTTCTAAATTTCCAAAACTCTTTCCCAGTCTGTGGTCGGTGACCCTGTCCTGTGGGAAGTTATAAGTTCTTATTTTTTCAGCCCGCATGCCGCTTCCTATGGCGCTTCGGTAACCTGCAATTTCTTTCATTTTTTTCTGTTCTTCAAGCTCCCAGAGTTTAGCGCGCAGTAAGGCCATGGCATTCACACGGTTTTGCTCTTGGAATCTCTCGGTCTGCGCAGTTACCACAATTCCCGTTGGTCTGTGAGTCAGCCTCACGGCTGTGCTGACTTTATTTACATTTTGGCCACCGTGCCCGCCGGAGCGGTAAAATTGAATGTCAAGATCGCTCGGGTTTACCTTGACTTCACTTTCTGAAATTTCAGGGAGGACCGCGACTGTTGCAGTTGACGTGTGAACTCGGCCGCGCTTTTCGGTTTCGGGCACGCGCTGGACACGATGCACTCCGGACTCGTATTTTAGTAAATCAAATACACCCGGCCCCTTTAATTTAAGAGTTTGCTCATCTTGCTGTGCTTTCCATCCTCGTTTAATGGCAAAGCGATAGTACATCCGCAGGAGATCAGAGGCCCAAAGCTTGGCCTCGTTGCCTCCTGCGGCACCACGGACTTCAATATAGCATGTTTGATTCTCCATGAAGATCTAAGACTTTTTACCCTTTTTTGCTTTACGATTGCCGCTTTTGCGGGTCAAAGATTTTCGAAGTGCCTCCAGGGTCTCCGGTCTATCCAACTGCTCCTGGATTTTTTTCTCGCGCTTAATCTTCCTTCGCTCGACTTTGGAAAGTACGTTAGCTTTAGCAGCACCTACTCGGGCACGGAAAGCATCAACCCGCCCTGCAGTGTCGACGAATTTCAGCTGCCCAGTATAAAACGGATGGCAATTGGAACAAACCTCAACGTTTATTTCGGCAACGGTAGCTCCAACTGTAAATGTGTTGCCACACGCGCACTTGACACGCGCCTCGTACCACTTGGGATGTATCTGATATTGCATGAGAAGCATATTATATCAATGTTTCTTTTTTTCGGCAATATAAACGCCTGTGGCGATGATTATGGCTCCCAATATAAAAGAAAGAGAAAGGCTTTCGCCGAGCCAAAAAACAGCCAGAGGTACGGAAAAAAGAGGGATGAGGTAGTTAAAAAGGACAGCCTCCGAGACCTCGATTGAGCGCTGGCCGCGCACATACATAAAATAAGCAAGGTTGCCCGAAAGAAGAGCCATATACCAAACTCCGAAGTGATACTTAAGGGGCAGAGTTAAAATGGTAGTGAGTAAGTTCTCCCAGCCATAGATGAGTATTGTCAGCGGAATTAAACACACGGCTCCCACGATAAACGCCAGGCTCGTCAAGTTTGCAGATTTTGTTTTATTTTTAATCGCCTTTTTGGCCAATAGTACTGATCCGCTATCGGCGAGTAGATAAACCAAAAGTAGTAGGTTTCCGGTCAAGCGTATGCCTTGCCCGCCCTGAAAAATGGGAAGAAGCGAGTTTAAGATTACCCCCAGAAGGACTATCATAATTCCCAGTTTTTCTCTTTTGGTTATGTGGTCGCGGAAAAAATGCACTGCTCCAAGGGTGACAATGATAGGGCCGGCTATGGTAATCAGCGTTGAGTCAAGTACCGTTGATTTTTCAAGCCCGAAAAATAGAAGGCTGAGAGCCAAAGGAACTGCTAAAAAGCCGTAAAGAAGGGCTAACGGAAAGTTGGCCTTCAGATTTCTAAACTTCTTGCCCTGGGCAATTTTCGCTGAAAAGAAGAAAATCGAAAAGACGGCAGATATGGCGAACCTGTAAGCCAGAAAGGGGAGGGGCTCGATACCCGCGAGGGTGAACTTGATAACTGGCCCGGCAGCTCCCCAAATGACCGCGGTTGTCAGAAGGAACAAATAAGCCTTGAAGCGGGTACTCATCAGCTTAATATTACAGCAGGATAATGGTGGAGGCCACTAGCTCCTTGTCCTTGAAGGTCCCGATTATGACAATAGCCTCTCCCGCTTCAGCTGTGGACAGGCGAGTGGATGAAAGGCCGTCGTTACCTTTAGCAAAAGTGCTAACGGTGCCTGTGGCATCCACTGAGACTTCTTCCCCCTCGGCAGGGAGGACGATAAACTCCTTTGCCGAGAGCGTATCGACTATTCCGACTACTGCCGTGACCTCGGCTTTCGCGGGCTCAGTGGTTATGAGAATTCTCCTGATTTCAAATACGCCTTCGCGGTTTTGGGTGCCAAGAGCCGCCACAAAATCCCCGATGGCAAGGTCCGTAAATTTGACCTCCTTTGTTGCCTCTTCGATTATGGAGCCATAAGTTGTTGCATCTGTAAGCGAGAGCTGAACAATGTCTCCGTCTTTTGTTCTGATTTGTAGGCTGTCTTCGGCAATATCTGTCACCGTTCCGAGGCTTGCCTGCATAGCGGCTGAGCTGTCATCAATTTTGTCAGTATGGATGAGCGTCAACTCCTCTTTCTCGGGTACTTTTCCTTTTTCAAAAGACCAGACGACGATGTTGTTGAAACCGGGAGTCAACTCAACCTCAATTGAGAACTCGCCCGTGCCGGTAGCTTCTTTTGTGTAGATTTTGTTAGCGCTTACCGCGACCGGGGAGTTAGGTCTTGTGAGCCCGGAGACTGTTATTGAGGAACTTACTGCCACCGCGTTATCTGCGGGCGCGACAATTGACAATTTGCCGTTGGTTGGTTTAGTTTCGATTTGGTTGTTATTATCTTGAGTCTGGGGAGAAGAAGAATTTTTTTCCTCACTTGCCCGTGAGAGTCGCCATATGCCGAAGGCCACGCCAATTCCAATGAAACTTCCCAATATTACTGCGATTACTTGTTCTTTTCGCATGGAGCGAGCCTAATAGGCACGAACAACTATACGTCCGGTAAAGATGCTTGTCAAGGAGTCCCCCGGATGTTACGATGCAATTCATGGACGTAATATTTCTTGGGCATTCAAGTTTTCATATTAAGGGAAAAGATGCCTCGATAGTTACCGATCCGTTTTCTCCGGAGACCGTGGGGATAAGGTTTCCTAAAGTATCGGCGACAATTGTAACTGTGTCGCACGATCATGATGACCACAATGCCGCAAGTCTCGTGGAAGACGCGCGAAAGGTTATAGCCGGCCCGGGAGAGTATGAAATTGACGGCATTTCGATTCTGGGGATTTCCTCCTTTCATGATGACAAAAAAGGTGCTGAGCGAGGAAAAAATACCATATATGTTTTTGAAATTGACGGCTTTCGGGTGGCTCACTTGGGGGACCTTGGCCACCGCCTTGCCGACGAAGCCGTAGAGGATATCGGTGATGTTGATATCCTTATGATTCCGGTCGGCGGGGGCTACACTATTGGTCCGAAAGAGGCAGCAGAGGTCGCCCGTGCAATTGAGCCAAAAGTTATTATCCCCATGCATTATCAAATGCCCGGGTTAAACCCAGTGGTGTTTTCAGCCCTTGTTGACGAAAAACCATTTGTGGCAGAGGTCGGGCTTAGTGCCCGGATTGAGAAGAAATTGAGCCTCAAGGCTGGCACTCTGTCCGAAGATAGCCAGGAGATTGTAATACTGGATATTTCTTAAAATGGCGGACGCAACCACAATGACGGTGAGAATTCCGCCTCACTCAACCGATGCGGAAGTAAGTGTCCTCGGAGCGCTTCTCTTGGACCGCGACGCGATAATTGCAGTGGCCGAGTTTTTGCGGCCCGAGCATTTTTATGATGAGCGCAACCGCATGATTTTTGAGTGCATGCTTGAGCTTTATGAGGAGCGCACGCCAATTGACGTTTTGACAGTTTCCGAGCGCCTGAAGCGAAAAAAAACCTTAAAAGAACTCGGTGGTGTGAGTATGCTTGCTGAGCTGGCTAACAAAGTCCCCACCGCGGCCCACGTTGAGCACTACGGCAAAATTGTCAAAGACCAGGCGACTAAGCGCTCGCTTATGAGTGCGGCATCAAAATTGGTTGACCTGTCGCTTGATGAGCGGCTCGGGGCAGATGAGCTTTTAGATAAAGCGGAAAGCGAGGTCTTTTCTATTACTCAGAGGCATTTGGCTAAGAGTTTCACTTCTGTTAAGTCGGCACTCGCGGACTCGTTTGACAGGTTAGACGAGCTTCATAAGGCTGATTCCGGGCTTCGCGGCGTGCCTACCGGTTTTACAGATCTTGATAATTTACTTGCCGGCATGCAGCGGTCGAACCTTCTCATTTTGGCTGCGCGGCCGGGAGTGGGGAAAACCACGCTTGCCATGAATATTGCACACAATTTGGCAGTCAGTCACAAGAAACCGGTTGGAATATTTTCGCTCGAGATGAGCCGGGAGGAGTTGGTGGACAGGCTACTTGTGGCTCAAGCGGATATTGATGCCTGGAGACTAAAAACCGGGAAATTGAGCGAGGAAGACTTTGCCGCCTTGTCAAACGCCATGGGGGTTTTGGCCGAGGCACCACTATACATTGATGACACCCCGGGAGTCTCGGTCCTTGAAATGCGGACTAAAGCACGTCGCCTGCAGGTGGAAGTTGGGGTCGAGTTTATTGTGGTTGACTATATCCAGCTGGGCCGTAGCCGGAACCTTGAAAACCGGGTACAGGAGGTGGCCGAAATTTCCCAGGGCCTAAAAAACCTGGCCCGTGAGTTGAAAATCCCGGTATTGGCGATTTCCCAGCTTTCGCGGGCGGTAGAGCAGCGGGGGTCAAAGCGACCTGTCTTGTCGGATTTAAGGGAATCAGGGTCAATCGAGCAGGATGCGGACGTGGTGATGTTTTTGTGGCGTGAAGACGATGATAACCCCGAAAAATTTTATCTGGATATCGCCAAGCACCGAAACGGCCCATTGGGTCAGGTGCAATTTCACTTCCGAGGGGATAGGATCAGGTTTTATGGGGCAGAGAGCAAGAGAGGATAGGTGCAAAGTTTGATTGGCTAAAGGATTTTCTTCTTCATACTCTATTTTTTTTAAAATTCTTTCCCAGTACTGTTCCCAAGAAGTAAGACAGGAAGGCAGCGGTAAAGGCGATCGAAATCATAGAAACATACGCGATATTAGAAAGGTGAAATAAGCCTGCCTCAGTTATAAATTTAGTCTTACTGAAATACATTAGTGTAAAAAGTGTGGAAACAATGCTGCCAGCAACTATGTTTTGCCTTCTTTGTGGAGCGGTAAATATATAACCTGCTATGCAAGACAAAATAAAAGAAAAAAAGGTAATTCGATCCTGAAGAATTAAAAAGGAAATAATTCCTAAAAATATCTCTCCCATACCTATTTTTTATACTAACACATATCATTACTTCTGCCGTTTACACATTGGTGATTTAGAGACACCAACGACGCCCATTTTGTGCCGGGGGTGGGGGTCCCCGTAAATCCCGCTCTGCGGGACACGGGGCAGGCGAACTCACTTTGTGGCCAGGGGGAGACTCGAACTCCCACGAGGTTTAAGGCCTCACAGGTTTTTGAGACCTGCGTGTCTACCGGTTCCACCACCTGGCCAAGTGTTATATTTTACCATTTTGAGTAGCAAAGATGTAGTTGCTAGATTAAATAACTTCAATAAAATGTAGTCAATGTCGTTAAAAATAATTTGCGATATCTGCAGACAACCAATCCAAAACGATTTTGTGTTAGACTAAATTTTCGCGGCAAAGATATTTATGATATGAGCGATATTTGCAAAAAATGTTGGTTGAATAAGAATAATTGGTCCAAACTTCACAAAATGCCCAAAAAGTAATATCATATCGAGGCATGATAACTGCAACTGACCTGAAAAACGGCACTACTTTTTTGGACTCCGACAAGCCATACAAAGTGGTTAAGTATAACCATATAAAAATGGGCCGTGGGGGAGCCACGGTGAGAGTTATGGCCAGGAACCTCGAGACCGGCGACCTTGCCGAGTTGACTTATGATGCAGGAAACAAGATTAATGAAATCTCCACTTCAAAAAAGCGAATGCAATATCTTTATAAAGATGGAGATAACGCCTGTTTTATGGACCCTGCCACTTATGAACAAACCGAGATTGATTTGGATGTTTTGGGCGAGCTCATAGCTTTTATTAAGGAAGGGAGCGAGGTTGATGTGCTTTTTTGGGACGGGGAAGCACTTTCAGTGGACATTGCGCCTAAGGTTGTGCTTGAAGTAGCTGAAACAGACCCCGGCGTTAAGGGCAACTCTGCAACGAACATTTATAAACCCGCGAAGCTTGAAAACGGGCTGACCGTAAAAGTTCCTTTGTTTATTAAAGTTGGAGACAAAATTAGAGTAGATACTCGAACTTCTGAATATATTGAGCGTGCCTGACTGCGTAGGCAGGCTAGCTAGCTATCCACCAAAAAACCGCGACAACTGTAACAATTTGTGTCGCAAGACCGGGAACCATTGTTGTATCCACCTGAATTGACTTCTGAAACATTAACCACTTTTTGACGAACTCATTCTTCCAACTTAAGAAAAAGTATGGCCCCTCTACAACATCGGGCAAGACTCCCGCGAATGCCCCCAAAAAGATTGTATTCATGTGTGTTGGGTCTGTCGAGAAATTTAAGGCTATGAAGGAACCCAATGCTAACGAAATTAGCACATCCGCCGCAACGATTATTGTTGATCTTTTAGTAACATGGCCGTATTTTTGAAGCTCGGTGTTTAAGTGTGGGTTCCAATGCGGAACCATGTCAAGCACAAAATGGCTCGCGAATGCGAGCGGAAGGGATATCAGTGGATTTGGAATTTTCGTGACGATGGCGGCACCTACGAGGGCATGTGGCGTTTCTAACACGGTAGAGCTATGATATACTGACGAGCCCAAATATGTCAATTTTGACGGCTGTTTTGTCGGGAGTTATCGGAGGAAGCTTGTTTTTGTTTGTATTCTGGAAGCGCCTGCGGGAGGATTACTCATCTTCTTTGATATTTAGCTCAGGAGCCTATTTTATATTTATGGCCTCAATCTTTTCTTGGCTTTCACAGCTCCTTTCCCGCTTTGCCGTTGAAAATTCAATTCTTGAGCCGGCCGGCCTTTGGTTTTGGGGCAGTATTTTAGGCTTTATTGTGGCGTTTGCGTTAAGCGTTAAAAAACTGCGTCTCCGCTGGGTCGAAACTCTTGAAGCGGCTATCTTGGGAGGAGCCTTTTGGCTTCTCGTTGTTTATGGCGCAAATCTTGCGCTCAGCGGCTTTGCCGTAGTTGCGCTACTTTTGATACTTTTTTATTTCCTTGAGAAAAATTATAAACGCTTCAGCTGGTACAAATCGGGGAGGGTGGGTTTTTCCGGCCTTCTTGCAGCTAGCGTGTTTTTTACCATTCGGGCGATTGCCTCATTTGTGACAACTGAGTTTTCAACTATTGGCAGGATTGAACTGGTGCCTTCGGCGGTTGTCGCTTTTTTATTGTTGTTTTCGTTGTATAATTTGTCTGAAGGGTAAAATGGCAGACAAAAAGCATCCACAAGTGGTTTTTCCGGCAAGTTTAGTGGCTCCGGTGGCGGGTTTTCTAAAGGGCCAGCTTAAGGAGCTTCGGAGGCGACGAAAAGATATAAGTGGGGAGGACCCCTTTAAAAATCCGGACCGGGTTATGGACAATGCTGCACCGGATGCGGATGCTGAGGAGCAGTTCGGGCATGTGCGCACTTCAGCTATTAAGGATGAAATGGATCGCAAAATTATTCAAACGAGGAAGGCCTTGACGCGCATTAAAATTGGAAAGTATGGAATATGCACTAATTGCGGGCGGATGATTGATACAGACCGCTTAATGATATACCCCGAAGCTACACTTTGTGTGAAATGCGAAGCGAAAAAGGAGAAGAAATAACCCCCAGGGTGATCCATCAGGACGAAGAGCTTCTCGTCCTTGATAAGCCGTCGGGATGGATAGTTAACGACTCGTCAACGGCTAAAGAACAGCAAACTATACAAGCATGGATTGCCGCGAATTTCAAATTTAAAATTTCAAATTTAAAATTATATCGGAATGGAATCGTTCATAGGCTGGACAAAGAAACGAGCGGGATATTGTTGATTGCCAAAAATAAAAGTAGTTTTGAGTTTCTTCAAAGCCAGTTTAAGCAGCGCTTGGTTAAAAAAAGCTACGTTGCTCTTCTTCATGGCAAGGTTGAGCCGGATGAAGGGACAATAGAAGCCGAAGTTGGCAGGCTCCCTTGGAATAGAAGACGCTTCGGAGTCTTGCCCGGTGGACGAAGCTCAAAGACCTTATACAAGCTTAGAGAGGTTTATAAGAGTGATAACGAGAAGTTTAGTTTAGTGGATTTTTACCCGGAAACAGGCCGGACACATCAGATAAGAATCCACGCAAAGCACGTAGAGCACCCGGTTGTTGGGGATACGTTTTATGCCGGCAGAAAGACCTCAAGGAAAGACAGGCTTTGGTGCCCCAGACTTTTTTTGCATGCAGCCGAAATAAGTTTCACTCATCCGTCTACTAGAGGCGAGGTGAAGTACCAGAGTGATTTGCCACCTGAGTTAGAAAGTGCGCTTAATCTCCTTGAAAAGCAGTAGGCTACAAAGTAATCTTTATATACCAGTGAAGAGAAGAGTAGTATTTGTATTGGGGGCGATGACGGCAGTTCTCCTCGTGTCCCTAATCTTTATTCTTTTCGCGAAAGTACCCCAAGCCTTTTCGGTGGTAGTTCCTACCGAGTCTGAGGATTTGGAGCTTATTTTTTTTGAATTGAATGAAGGAAAAGTGGTCGTAATTACTATTCCCAAAGATACTCAAATGAATTTAGCTATGAACCGGGGAACCCTTCGGGTCAAAAGCGTGCGAAGACTTATTGATTCGGAAAAGCTCCCCGGCAGGCTACTATCTGACACGGTAATGAAGACGTTATATTTACCGGTGGACTATTGGGCGGGCAGGCAGCATTATGGGACTTTCTGGGGCGGGGATATGCCTCTGCCGGTCCGGCTGACCATATTTTTACAAAACATCAGGGGGCTCAAAGAGGAGAGGGTTGATTTGGCTGATACTACAGTCCTGACCAAGGAGCGCCTGAAAGACGGTGAAGATGGCTATGTGGTAAGCGGCAGATTACCACTTACTCTAATAAGTTTGTTTGCCGAGCCGGCAATATCGAGCAGCCAGACTGCAGTAAGGCTTGTTAATGGCACCGGAGAGCCTGAGTATGTACTTACCGATGTTGCTTCAATTCTTGAGGTATTGGGAGCAAAACCTGTGCCGCCTTTAACTGTGGATGCGGTCGATGTTGACTGCCTTGTCCGCGCCAACGATGAGTATAGCCGAGAGCGCATTGCGAGCGTTTTTGATTGTTCCGTTTCAAAAGAAACGCCCGAAGCCTTTGATATAGAGCTTTTAGTAGGAAGCCGGTTTGTAGAGAGATTTTGATTTATCTTCTGGTGGGGAATGAAGGAATGTCGTCCAGAGTTTCCGCTCTTTTTGTTTCTTTAATAAAAACCTTGACCTCTGATTCTGCAATTGACTTGATGTATGTTTCATACTCATTGCCGTTTTTAATAAAATAAATAACCCTTGTGGCTAAGTCGTCCGGAAGCCTACCGATATATAACTCGTCATAAGTGGTCACGGCGACCTTTCTTACTTTGGGGACAAGCTGAACATTGTCACCCGCGTCAAGTCTGGCAAGAATAACGGACTCGCAAATGTTGACCAGGGACACAATTTTGGTCTTGCCGGGTATTTCGAGAAATGCATCCGTGGTTTGTGTATTTTTACCTAAAAACACACCGTCCGTGTGGAGCAGGCTACACCTGGCAAGGCACTTGTCCGCTATTGAATTTAAGGGATCTTTGGATAAAACTCTTTTTGAAAAAAGAACTGCGTTTTCAAAGTCGCCAAGTTGCAGATATGCGCGAGCGGTGCGGTTTAAGGCATCAACATCCTCGGGGTCCTCAGAAAGAATTGTAAGGTTAACTTGGAGGGCATTTTGCCAGTCCTGAGACAGGGCAGCAAGAATAGCACGGCGGGCAAGGGTATCGTACATCTGAACTTTATCATTATGAGTATAGAGGTGTGAGTGTCGATGTCAAGTGGTATACTTGGCCTAATGAGTGGGCATTCCAAGTGGTCAACAATTAAGCGGGCAAAGGCAGTAAACGACAATGCCCGGGGAAAAGTTTTTTCCAAGCTTGTTCGCGGGATTACAATGGCCGTAAAAACCGGTGGGCCCGATCCGGTCTCAAATTACCGCCTGCGTGTTGCGATTGAGGCGGCGAGGGCCGAAAACATGCCCAAGGAAACAATCGAGCGGGCTATTAGCCGCAGTGAAGAAGGCAGTGCCCTCGAGGAGATAGTTTATGAAGGTTTCGGGCCAAATGGAGTGGGACTCTTGGTTTATATTACTACGGACAATAGGAATAGAACCGCACAGGAGATTAAAAACGCTTTCGAGAAGGGTGGCGGCAGTCTAGGTAGCCCCGGCTCGGTTTCCTTTAACTTCGAGTCAAAGGGCTATCTTTTAGTTGAAAAATCGGTAGATATTAGCACCCAAATGCTTTCTCTCATCGACCTTGGAGTAGAAGATATGGAGGAGGCAGGTGAGGGGATAGAGGCGTATACCAATAGCCATGAGCTTTTCAGTGTTAAAGAGAAAGTGGAGAAAGCGGGCTTCAAAGTGCTTGCTGCTGAGCTTATTCAAAAACCCAAAAGCCAAGTGCCTGTTGATAAAAAAGTTGAAGATAAACTCTTGGAGTTGATTTCGTCTCTTGAGTCCCATGATGATGTCCAGAAGGTGTTTGATAATGCTGCCATAAGCTAATTATGTCTAAGCGCCACAAGTTTTTAATTACGTCATTAGTTTTGTCGTTAGGTTTTTTTGGAATTACTTTTTTGGAAAACGAGGACAGGTTAGTGGGGATTGCTGCTTTGTCTTTGGGAAGTATTATAATGTTTTTCTGGACGTTAAGGGAGGGGATAAAGCGCGATGCCACACTTTTGTGTTTAATTTTGCCACCCCTTTTTACCCTTGGAGTTGGGCTTTTTTGGTTTTTGTTGCCGTCAACTTTCTATGCAAGACTGCCCATTATTGTCTTATATGGAATAGGGGTATATTCAATAGCGCTTACGGCAAATGTCTTAACGGTTTCGGTCCTTAAAAAAATTGCGTTGGCCAGAGCGGCCAAGGGCGTTTCGTTCGTATTGACCCTATTTACGCTGTTTTTATTGTACGACGCAGTGCTTTCGTTAAAAGCCAGCATTTTTATTGCTTCCTCAGCGGTACTGGTGGCTTCGTTCCCGTTGTTTCTGCAGGGGTTATGGGTAAGCCGAATTACTAAAGAAGTCGGAAGTGAAATTTTAATATATTCGGGGGTTTTTTCTTATGTGGTCGGTGGAGTGGCGGTACTGATGTATTTTTGGCCTGTGTCGGTGGTTGTGGGGTCTTTGTTTTTGACTGTTGTGGTATATATTCTTTTGGGGTTGGGACAAGCAAAGATTGAGGCCAGGCTTTTTAGGCAGACGGTAAACGAGTATCTCACAATAGGCACAATTGTTTTTTTAATTATGCTTCTGTCGACAAATTGGCACGGATAACCTCCAAGGGCCTGCCTGCGCAGACAGGGGAGAGGGGTGGCCCGATTAGCAATATTATAGGCAGGTATTTTCACGCGGGGAGAGGGAGTGTTTTCACGATTCGTTGATAATATTTGATATAGTTGTTAGGTTAACAAAACACACTTGAAGCGCCCTCCAGAGGAGTAAGGCAGCAGGTTGTTTACTTGCAGCCAGCCTTGCCCGCAATGCTTCGCATAGCGATGCAGGCGGGTCGCTGCGGCTGCTGACAGCTTTTTGAGCAGTCATACATAATGTCGTACAATAATACTTTTGCGACGTATATTAATTCAGTGAGGGAAGGGCATTATTTTTTCTTATTATCTGTATGCGGCCCACACAGACACCATAAAATCTATTTCTACAGCTAAGACTTCTCTTAATTATGGATCCAGCTACTAAATATCTGTTCCAAATATATAGCGAACAAACGAGTTCAAATTTTAAGGATGAAGATACCCGTCTTCGTCGTGAGACAGGCCTTAGAATCGATTTGGTGAAGCCACTTATTAAGTAAATTTTCAGTTTTCAATTTACAATTATCAATCAATTTCGATGATGAGTAAGCATCGAGTGTGTATAAAAATTGATATATTGATCATTCAATGAAAATTGTTAATTGAGAAATGTAAATTATATCAGCCATTGGCTGATGTTTATGTCGCACAATATTGACAAGCTTTATGTCAATAATTAAACTGATTTTATGACTACCCCACTTCCTAAACTTGTGGAGGAATTTTTGGATTACTTGCGTGTTGAGCGAGGCTCCTCTCCCCTAACCCTTAGGAACTACCTCCATTATTTAACCAGGTTCATTGAGTGGCTTGGTGAGCACAAAATTTCGCAAAATTTAGCCTCAATTTCAGCTGAAAATGTAAGGAAGTACCGCTTGTATTTAAGTAAGCTTGCCTTGTCTCAAAAGACCCAGGGCTATCATGTAATTGCTCTTCGGTCGTTTTTAAAATGGCTCAATAAAAACGGCTATAAGGCGCTGCCTGCCGAGAACTTGGAACTTCCAAAGATAAAAGATAGACAAGTATCTTTTTTAAACGGTGAGCAGGTTGACAGGTTGCTTTCGGCTCCTTCTATGAGCTCAATTGTAGGTAAGCGGGACAAGGCGATCTTGGAAGTTTTGTTTTCAACGGGGCTTAGGGTTTCGGAGTTAACTAAGCTCAACCGCGACAAAATTGACTTGGAACGGCGCGAGTTTGGAGTAGTTGGGAAAGGGGGGAGAGCAAGGGTAGTATTTCTCTCCTCACGCGCGGCGGAATGGGTGAGCCTTTACTTGGCCGCCCGGCGGGACCACTATTCCCCGCTATTTATTCGCCACAAGGGCAAAATTGATCCAACAGTGGAGGATGAGAAGATGCGGCTCACTCCTCGCTCGGTCCAGCGGCTTGTAAAAAAATATACAAGAAAAGTAAAACTTCCGGTGGATGCTACCCCGCACACGATAAGGCACTGTATTGGTCCAAATACTAGAATTTTCTTAAGTAACTCTATTGACATAGCAAGAGACCTGTATTTTAGGCAAAACGATATTGAAGCTCGCAGTCTAGGCTTAAATAATTTTTTAGTAAGTAAGAGTAAAGTAATCGGCAAAGAATACCACATAGGCAAAGCGTATAGTCTCTGGGCAGATGGGTATGAGCTGGTGTGTTCTAAAAAACACAGAGTTTTTACATTAGCTTTAGAGGATGTTGACGCGGTACAGGTAAATGACTTGAAAGTTGGGCAATATATTTTGGGCGTGAACAAGGTCTCGTTTAGAGGTACAGCGTTTGTGAAGCCTAAACTGGCACGGCTAATGGGTTATATTTTAGGAGACGGCGTTGTCAGTAAGAGCAGGCGCGGAGTTATAATTCATGACAAGGATTTGAGTTTTTTAGAGTTATATCAGAGAATTGTTACAGATGAGTTAAAAACTCTCTCAAAAATAGAAAAGGCAAAAGGTTCCAACTCATGGATCCTAACTTTTTATTCGGATCAATTTGTTAATTTTCTCCAAAGCGTCGGTATTTTAGGCCACGCCAATATAAGGCGTATCCCTGAAAAGCTTATGAATGCTACTGAAGAAGAAATCATAGAGCTACTTGCCGGAATATATGACGCAGAAGGAAATTCCCGAGGCGACCCAAGATATTTCTCCGCCTCAAAAGAGTTTTTGAAGGATATCCAAATACTTCTTTTGCGATTTGGCATAGATGCTCATTTGCTAGAGCGAAACAGAAATGTAAAACTTCCCCAAGGACTTGTTTTTAATCACGACATGTTTACACTTCAAGTTTTGTCCACAAAAGACCAAAAGAACTTTATTAAACTGATTCCCACTCTAAAGAAAGATGTCCAGGCAAGTGAAGGGTATGGGGAAAAGTTGCCGGTGCAACCACTTCTCCACTCTATTTTTAGGGAAATGCAAAATAAGGAAAAAGGTCTGGTCCATGCTTTGGAAGTTGAGCTTAATATCAAGTCACTTCGCAATCTAGCGGAAATTGTTCCTGAGAGGAAAACTGTGGGTAAGTTTATTACTTTTTTCAAAAATCATGGTTACAAGGGTAAAAAACTGGATTTTCTTAAGAAAATCCATAAAGATAAAAACATAAAGTGGCTTAAGGTCAGAAAAATAACCCCAGTTTCCACTTCTGGCCGGTACAGTCTTTTCGACTTTACTCTTTCACCTCATCAGAATTTTATTACAGATGGAATCATAAGCCACAACTCTTACGCAACGGATTTATTAATAGCAGGGGCGGATTTACGCTCAGTTCAGGAAATGCTTGGCCATAAAAACGTAGCCACTACACAGATTTATACCCATGTCACAAATAAACAACTGAAGGCTGTTCATGAACAGTTTCACGGAAGAGGAAAATAGTTTACTCTTCACTTTTCTCAAGCGCAGTAACTGCTGCCACTTCGTCTCCTCGGTCGGCAAAGCGCATAAGAATTACGCCCTGGGTGGCCCGGGCCAGCTCCGGAATGTTTCTTATTGGGAGCTTAATGATTTGCCCGTATTTGCTGGTAATTACTGCTTGATCCATTCGTTGATTGACCAGAAGCCCGACTTGTAAATCTCCGGTTTTTCCGGTCAAAACCGCGGCTTTGACCCCTTTGCCCGCCCGCTTTTGGATGGGAAAGCGCTCAATCTGGGTTCTTTTACCTATGCCTTTTTCCGAAATGATAAGAATATCCCGGAATATTTTTTTGCGGCGGTCTGAGGACGCCTCAATTTTTTTGGAAAAAGTCTCGATGGCGATAACTGTATCATCTTTGGCAACCTTAATGCCGCGGACCCCGGTCGTGGCTCTTCCCATGGCACGCACATCGCCTTCCGAAAACTTAATGGCCTTGCCCTTTCTGGTGAGCAAGAAAACATGGTCGTCGCCGGAAGTTTTACGGGCTCCAACTAATTTATCGTCCCCGGCGAGCTTCATCGCAATGAGCCCATTGGAGCGCAAGTTGATAAATTCTTTATATTGGGTCTTTTTAACCACACCGTTTTCGGTTGCGAGAATCAGGTTCGTCGCTCCGCTTTCGTTGACCGGCACAATCGAGCGCACTTCTTCGCCGGCTTCCAGATTGACAATATTGACTAGCGCCGTCCCTTTGGCCTGCCTTGAACTCTCGGCCACCTCCCATACTTTGGTTCCAAAAACCCGGCCGTGATTTGTAAAAAACAACAAAGTATCGTGAGTAGAGGCAGTTATCAAGTGCTCAATTTCATCCTCCTCTTTAGTTGTCATGCCCAAGACCCCCTTCCCTCCTCTTCTTTGGGATTTATAAATGCTATAAGGAACCCTTTTGATGTAGCCGGTTTTTGTAACTGTAATTATAGTATTGGTTTTCGCTACCAAATCGGCCTCGGAAAACTCCCCGACATTTTGTTTAAATATTTTTGTTTTGCGCTCGTCTCCGTAAATCTCTTTAAGGTGAGCAAGCTCACTTGCGATAATTTCAAGTACCTTTTTGGGGTTGCGAAGTATGAGGATTAATTTGTCAATCTGCTTTTTAATTTCTTCATACTCTTTTTCAATTTTCTCGCGCTCGAGTGCCGCCAACCGCCTGAGTTGCATATCAAGAATTGCTGTTGCCTGAATATCTGAGAAACCGAAGCGCTTAATGAGGTTTGCCTTTGCCACTTCCTGAGTTGCGCTTTTTCTGATGGTGCTAATTACTTCATCCAGGTTATCGAGGGCAATTTTGAGCCCTTCCAAAATGTGGGCACGTTTCTTGGCGTTTGTAAGCTCATAGAGACTGCGCCTAATGACCACTTTTTGCCTGTGCTTAACGTATTCAGTCAAAATCTGCTTCAGGTTGACTGTATACGGAGTGCCGTTTACCAATGCGACAAAATTGGCAGGAAAGCTTATCTGAAGTTTTGTGTGCTTATAGAGGTTATTAAGGACCGACTTTGGCCGGCCATCCCGCTTGAGCTCAATTACAATGCTCATTCCTGCTTTGTCCGACTCGTCCCTCAGGGCTGAAATTCCGTTTAGCTTTTTGTCTCGCACCAGGTCTGCGATGTCGGTAACCAATTTACTTTTGTTAACTTGATACGGAATTTCTGTGATTTCAATGACCGATTTCCCTTTCTTAGCATCCTTGATTTCGGCAACACCCCGGACGGTAATCTTGCCACGGCCGGTGGAATATATTTCTTCCATACCTGTTGCGCCGTAAATGGTTCCTGCGGTTGGAAAGTCCGGTCCAGGAATAAGCTCAACCAGCTCCGAAATTGTGATATCGCTTTCAAAACCGGACTTGATTTGCCCGAGCTCCGTTTCGGTTAACTCTTTTTCGGTTCCTGCTGCAATTAGGTCAATCTTTTTGATGAAATTTTCCATTTCGGCCTCGAGCACTTGTTGCTCCACCACTGCCCTACCCTTATTGATGGTTGCGACTACACCGTCTACGACTTCGGATAAATTGTGCGGAGGGATTTTGGTAGCCATGCCGACAGCGATGCCCTCCGAGCCCATGAGGAGCAGGTTCGGGAGAAGTGCCGGCAGATACACAGGCTCCTTGAGGGTACTGTCAAAATTATCTAGAAACTCCACCGTGTCTTTATCTATGTCGGCAAGAATGAAGTCGGCAATTTTTGCCAGTTTGACCTCGGTGTAGCGCATGGCGGCCGCAGGGTCACCGTCAACTGAGCCGAAATTTCCCTGTCCCTTGATGAGTGGGTAGCGCATAGTAAAGTCCTGCGCGAGCCGCACGATTGCGTCATAAACCGCAGTATCCGAGTGGGGATGGTACTTACCTAGTACTTCTCCCACAACTTTTGCACTTTTCGAGAACTTGGTGGAGCTTGTGAGCCCCATTATGTGCATGGCATAAAGGATGCGCCTGTGGACCGGTTTTAGGCCGTCGCGCACGTCCGGAAGGGCTCTCGCCACAATCACGCTCATGGCGTAATCTAAATAACTTTTTGAAAGCTCAGACGTAATTTCTGTAGGAAGTACCTTACCTAGTTGCATAAAGGGAGTTGTTTAGACATGTAATTTTATCCTTTTGAGGCAGAAATTACAAGGCTTAGTGCATATTCTTGTAGATCTCAAATATCACCAGAAAGAATACGGCAAAGGCCAGGGCGCTTGTGAAAGGCAGATAAAGCACGAAGGTGTCATTATCTATTAACACGTCTCCTGGGAATGTACGAAATTTAAACCGGCCAAAGAAAGTAACCAGCAACAAGAAGGCTATCAAATAAAGGCCTCCAAACTTCATTCCATAACTAGAAATAAATTTCTTTACGTTTATGTTCATTACTCACTTTTCAACTACGTATGGTGTAGGCTCGGGTGTTGGGACTGCTGCAGCTTGACTCTCTGTTGCCCTGTTTCCATTATTTGCGAGTGAGAACAAGGGAATCATCATGGCAAAAAGGGCAAGTATAGCTAAAGACATAACCGGAGTTAATTTTAAATTGTTAGATTTTCTTGCCAAGATCAATCACCCCCTCCACTTTTTAGTGTATAAATCCATTATATACACACTGCTAGTAAAATGTACAAGTAGTTTTTCATTTGGGGTCTAAAACTGAAGGTACTCTTTTTGCGTCCATTTTGACTATGATTGGTCTAACAAGGTTGGTTCCAATGTTTGCTATTCTTGCCCCGACTGAAACTATAAAGCCCATCAAAAATAGATGTGCCAGTGTGTTGGAGGTTGAGTTTAAGACTTCAGCTGGGAAAATTTCAACATCTGGCGCATTAACGGCCGCAAACTCTGGGCCTAAAAGAGTGCTAATGGGGATTGATACACCGTCGAAGTTAAAAAGGGCAAATGGCTTTACGGTCCCTGTAAAAACCGAATAAACACTAAAAGCCGCCAACAAAGTTATCACAAGTCCAGCTATGATAAGGGCATACCCGGTCACTTTTTCACTCATTCATTTATGATATACCAGTTTTTAGAAAAATTGAAATAAGCTAAATTGTATTGTAATATCTAAGTATGTTGAGAACCCGAAAAGAGTTTTTCTTTTTCTTTACCTCCTAAACTAGGAGGCGGGTTATTGTTGTAAAAGAACAATTTTTAATTACCAACCTCCTAGAGATAGGAGGTTTTTTATTGGAAAGGGGGTGATAAATATGACTGAATATAGCAAAGATGAACTAAGGCATCCGGTAGATCTGGAGAAAAAAGCTAAAGTAGATGAAGCTCTCGCTCGTGTGACCAGGAACTTACTAAGCCAAGCCGGAATAGGAAGTCTGTGGGTTAACGAGAACGCTCAACTCTGTGGCTCTATGAATAGTCAAGCAGGTTATCCTCACACTTTGTACTTGTACGACATTAGATTGAATATAGTTAAGGATGAAAAAAGTGGTAAGGAGGCAATAGTAATAAACTCAGGTGAGACGCATGTTGTGTACGATGACGGGAAAGTAATCTAAGAGCGGTTGTGAGCCATAAAGATGTAGTTGACAGGGCTGTTTACCTTATAGTTAAGTAAATAAGGATAGATATAGTTTTTATGAGAGTCAAACTACTTCCAATATTAGTATTATCTACGTTTATATTATCTGTCTCAGCTCTCTCTAAGATGGCCGATAAAGTCTACTCCGCTCCGGCAACTGATTTAGTTATTTCAGAGGTACAAATAGGGCAAAGCGGCACCGGTAACGCCGGCAATGATTTTATCGAGCTTTATAATCCGAAGGATACTTCAGTTGACTTAAACGGCTACAGGTTGGTAAAGCGTACCGCAGGAGACATAACGGACGACTCTATAAAAGCTTGGGATTCTGAAGCTATGATCCCAGCCCATGGATATTATTTGTGGGCAAATAGTGGGTGGACACCACCGGTTACCCCTGACGCCACAACGGCGGCAACTATTGCTGCTGATAACGGGGTAGCTTTGAGACAAGGACCCGCAGACATTGGTACTATTGTCGATAGTGTAGGGTGGGATCAAGCTGCCAATGTATTTGTTGAAGGTACAGCTTTCCCTCAAGATCCACCAAATGATAACAGCATTGAGCGTAAGGCTTGTGTCGGCTCGACCACCGGTAATTCCGAAGATACCAACAATAATGCAGACGACTTCGTTTTGAAGACTACGCCAGAGCCGCAAAACGCAAGTTCCGGGGCTGAAGTGCCAACTTGCACGTCCGCAACACCCTCTCCAACACCAACTGTGACTCCCACCGAGGAGCCAACTGATACGCCATCGCCCACACCAACAGCTACCCCAACTGATGAGCCTACAGATACACCGACGCCTACGGCGACTCCAACCGATGAGCCAACAGAGACAGCCTCTCCGACTCCTGAACCAACGGAAAGCCCAACACCTGAACCGACGGAAACTCCCGAGCCAACGGTTGAGCCCACCGATACACCAGTCCCAACCGGCACGCCCTCCTCGGTTTTGGGTTTCAGGCTTGATTGTAGAATAGAGTTTAGAGAGTTTAGAGGCCGCTTCTTCAGGCTATCTTTTCCTCACTTAGTTTGCAGTATTGTCCGCTAGATAATATAAATATCCTGATTGTATGAGCTTGTACCTACCAGCTCTCCTTTTCCCTTTACGACTTCTTCGAGCGGCGTGCAGTAGCGGCAGCCTCCGTCGGCACATTTAAAATGGCTGATTTGCCTGGCTAACTTCATTCGCTTGGCCACAGCCATTACTCGCTCTTGGGACTCTTCGAGGCTCGGTAAACTTACTTCTTTTGGTGCATCGCTTGTTAAGAGGTACCAGTAGCTTGCTTTACTTAAGCGTTTTGACTGGGTATTTGTGACAAGGAGCTGATAAACCGGTAGCTGAAGTGAGTCCTCCTTTTCCTCCCGTTTGCCGGTCTTGAAATCTATGATGTGCACCGAATCAGTCTCGGGCAGGTACTCCAACCAGTCAATTTTTCCGCAAAGGATTATATTTTCGTCTTCACTGAGCCAATAATAGGGTAACTCTTCTTTGATTTTGATTGCCTTTTGGGTAATTGGTCCGGGATTCTCCATTACTCGCATAAGCATCTCTCTGCCGCGGTTTTTATATTCTTCTTCCTGAGCGTGGTCTGCAAAGCCGCCTTTTTTGCCGGTTACTTTCTCCCACTCAGCATCAAATTTTTTGATAAGGGAAATTTTGAGTCTGTCTTCTGCGGGTAGCGTTGATAAACTTTCAACAACATCATGTACAACTTGACCCAATGCCAGTGGCGGCTCCATCCGCGTGATTTTGTGCCCCGTTAATGGGTCTTTGTAGACATTTCTAAGGTAATAGAGTCTCGGGCAGCGCAAAAAATCAGCCATAGAGCTATGAGAAACCCATACAGCGGAATATTTATCAGCAGTCATTGGGATAAGTATATACTAAAGGCGAAAAAAGCACCGCCCACTACGGCGAGTAGAAGAAGTATTAACGCAGCTAGAATTCTAAGCTTGATGTTTCCTCCCAAGTCAGTTCGTTAAGTACGACAATTTTGCTGTCCCCGACAACATACAAGAAGTCATTAATGTAAAGTGCGCGGCGGGCCGATATGCCAGTTACTACTCGCTCCAGGGTTAACCCATTGGTCCAGCTCAGGATGTAGCCATTAGCACCGGCGGGCATGAAAAACACGCCGTGGTCGGGGTCTGCCAGAAACGCGTGATGGTTATTTTGGACCTCTGAGTAATATTCATTGAGCATGTATTTGTCTACTTCCACAGGATTATCCGGGTTTGAGACATCAAAAACGGAAAGCTTAGACTGGCTTCCTGCCTGCGCAGGCAGGCCCTCCTGGCCCACGCCCAGGATTCTGTTTTCAGAAAGCGGATGCAGGTAACTTGAAAAGCCCGGGATTTTGAGCTCTCCGGCAACTCTTGGGCTTGAGGGATTCGATAAATCAATTACAAAAAATGGATCAATTTGCTTAAATGTAACGAGGTACGCTTTATCTTCTATAAACCTCGCGGAATATATCCGCTCCCCCAAGGCAAGCCCTTGAATTTGGCCAATTACACGTAGATTAGCATCAAGAACGTAAAGATCGTTGGCGCTTTCTCCCTGGCCAAACATGGTGGAGGCTGAAAGCGTGGTTGTGACTCTTAAGTTTCCGCTCCATTCATCCAATGAAAACTGGTTTAAGGGGCTCCCGGGAACTTCGCCCGTAGCTGAAACATCAAGTGAGTTTTTATCAATTTTCACGAGCGAAGTTACTTGCAGCTCTCGGCCGTGGGACTTTATGTAATCGCTCATTTTGTTGGTAAATTCGGACTCTACCCGAGCCCGCTCATCATTGGTGAGACCGGACAAATGCTTTTGAATAATTATGCCGAGCTCATTAATTTTTGATTCATTACTTATGTCAATTGCGCGGAGATTTTCAACTTTGTTTGCGACCTCGTCGCTAAATAGATCGCGGTTTTCGGCTAGGAAATTTGCCAAAAACTCAAGCGGCGACGGGTAGCTTACAAAACTTGCATAAATTGCATTGGGGCTCATGTAAATAACACTACCACCGGCGTCCCCGAGGAATGTGACCGAGTCCTCAACGCTCCCGCTTTTGGGATCCAGTTTTACAACAGAATAAACAGTATTGGACGAGATGGGTCGCATTGGTCTGTAAATGTCCGTACAGGGAATGGTCATTGCGTTTACTCCTTTTAGCAAGGGAACCGGGCACGGCAGTGAATAGTCAGCGTAACGGCTTGTTACCAAGTAAACTTTCCCGCCCGTGAGCCTGGCCGTGGCATAGCTGAAGTTTTCATCAAATTCGTGGCTCCAGATTTCTTTAGGGCTTGCGGGGTTTGCGACGTCAAACGCCGTCACTTTATTGTATGTCATAACCATGAGAACATTTTCAGACAGGAGCAAGTCTCCCGTTGTGTCAATTTTAGACGAGAGTGCAATACTTTCCGGTGGAAAGGCATTAATTACTTTGGTTGTCGACAAATTTTGCGGAGGATAAATGTCGGGTGCAATTCGCGCACTTGAGTCCTCCATTATGAATGGCTCCACAGGCATTGGTCTTCCAACTCCACCGCCGGCCAAATAATAATTTTCAGAGGAAAAGAAAATATTTTTCCCGTCGGTTTTGACAATATCCGGCTCATCCAAGCCTATGACTTGTACGTTGGTTTCAGACACCCGTTTAACATTATTTGCCCCCGTGCTTTCAAGAGAACTGAAAGCACTTGGTGCCGATAGCGGCATTCCTACCATGTCACGAGAAAGCCCCGCTGAGAAACCTCCGAGTGAAGTGAGACCCGCGCTTTGTGCCTCTGTGAGGTAGTCGCGCAATTGACTTTCTGAACTGAATTTTTCAAAACCTGCAGTTGAGGGACTGGTGAATAAATTAGCTCCCTGTTTATTCAAAAATAAGACGCCAAAAACACCAAGAATAATAAAAACAACTGCAGAGATCGCCGTAAAAATCAAGGGTGCTTTTATTGGATGCAATTTAGGGCTTGTTGGCACTTGGGGTGCTGCATCGTCCATACTTAAGTTATACTAAATTTCGACCGTTTCTTCAAGATGCGGTAGAAAGACTTCACCCCTGCTGAATTTTTTAATTTCCCGTCTGAGAGCCTCGCGTGACGTGTTCTCCCCGTGGACCAGAAATATTTTATTGACTCCTTCAATTTCTTTGAGCCACCTGAGGAGAAGCTTTTTGTCCGCGTGTGCACTCATTGAGTGAATCATGATAACTTGAGAGTTGACGGCAACTTCCTGGCCGTAAATTGCGACGCTTTTTGCGCCTTCCTCTATTTGGCGCCCGATGGTGTTTTCTGCCTGGAAGCCCACAATAAGAAGGCTTGTGGTTGAAAGTGGCAAATAGTGAATTGCATGCTCGAGAATCCTTCCTCCGGTCATCATCCCGCTTCCGGCAATTATGACTTTGGCGCCTGCCTCGGTGTGAATTTTCTGACTTTCTTTATAATTGGCAACAATTCTAAGATCGGGAAATGAAAAAGGATCATGGCTTTTTGAGTCAGAAAAGAGCTCGGCATTGTATAAGCTTGGGAATTTTTTGTAGATTTCGGTGACTGCTTCGCCCATTGGACTGTCTAGGTAAACCGGTATCTCATGACTAATTTTTCCATCAGCTTTGAAGTGCGCAATTTTGTGAAGCAAGGCCTGTGTGCGCTCCACAGAAAACGAGGGAATCAAAAGCGCGCCTCCTGTGCCCTCAATTTTTTTTATTTCACCAATTATAACTTCGTTCGGGTCTTCGTCTGGATGATTCCGGTCGCCATAAGTGGACTCCATAATAACCGTGTCAGCCAGTTTGATATATTCGGTTGGTTTTACCAGCTCCTCCGGAGAGTTTCCTAAGTCTCCACTAAAAGCGAGTGTGTGCTCCCCTAAGTGTATTTCAATACTGGCTGAGCCTAAAATATGCCCGGCATCTCGGAATAATGCCGTGAACCCCCCCAGATTAATTTCCTCGCCATATGAAACTATTTTGGTGTGGGCGAGGAGACTAAACACGTCCTCCTCAGTGTATAAAATCGGTTTTTCATGCTCGGTTTGCATTATTTTAGCTGCGTCGAGAAGCGCTACTTCGGCAATTTCGCGAGTGGCGGCAGTCATGTAAACACTTCCGGCAAAGCCGTGCTTCATAAGGATAGGCATCCGGCCTACATGATCAAGGTGTGCATGAGTTAAAAATACTGTATTAATTTCGTTAGCTGCAAAAGTCAATGGCTTCTGGTTTAGCTCTTCCAGCTCCCGGCTCCCCTGAAACATGCCCATGTCAATTAAAATTTTTTGATTATTGTTGGTAAGGAGAAACGAAGAACCGGTGACTGTCCCAGCTGCACCTAGAAATTGTATTTGCATAAACTATGCCAGTGTAGCATAGGCATAGCTTGTGACAAACGTTGTTTATCATTAAATTCCACTTTGAAAAACCCGCTCGTGGGCCCGTTCCATTTGATACATGGCCACGATAAATAAACTTTCGCTCCAGCCTAAAGGCGTGTTTTCGTTGTATTTTGGTGAGTTTGAAAAATAAAGCTCGGGAAGCCCGTCCGGCGTGTCTACCCCAATTAAATCTTCGATAAGTTCGTGTGCTTTATTGTGATTGCCAAGCTCTTTATAAATAATGGCCAGCCATGCTAGGCCGAAAGTCCACTCGGCTTCCTCGGAGACGCCGTCCGGATTTTTGTTGTAGTAATGATCCCCCTTGTAGCGAATGACTCCACGGTCTCGTTTCAGGTGATACTCAACGTTGCCCAAAATTTCGTCTCTTTGCTCCTCATTGACTACTGCATATGGCCATATTAAAGAAAGAAGTGAGAGGTCGACAAATTTGTGCTCGCTCTCGCGGGGCAAAAGCGCATTGAGACTTCTCTGTCCCCGGCGAACGAGCTGATATGGCACTTCCACCCAAGGCAGACGCATAACCGAGCGAAGCCCGGCAACACATGCTCCAACTGAGCTGGCGTGGAGTTCCTCGTCTTCCTCCCACATACCGGAGTCCGGGTCATGCCAATATTCAATTGACTCCAAATATTTAACAAGTTTGTTAATAATGCGTTCGTGCTCATGTGTCTTGATTATGGCTCGTTTATGGCGAATTTCCAGCTCGCCCAAACGAAAGAGTATACATCCCACTGCGTCATTTTGCTTGTTGCCCCACTCTTCCCAAAACTCACCAAAAGTATCTGGGTGGAAGCGCGCGTGAATGTATTCATAGCTGTGGGTGGGTTTGTGTTTTATGGCTGTGTCAATCTTTGCCTCGTGTTTTAAAAAGATGGCTAAAATTGATCTGTAGGTGCGCTCCACGGTGTCCCAGTCGCCTATTACTTCAAATGCTAGGGTTTCATAAAAATTATCTCTGAGCCAGCTTTTGTCATAACCCGTGGAGACATCTGCTTTTGAGGCTAAGAACAGGCCCCTTTCAGTCTGAAGGGATTTGAGAATTTGCAAGTGTTTGGCAATGAGCTCCTCGTAAAAAACTCTGGGCATTACTTTAGATTAGCACGAAAAACTAGTTTAGTGCCAAGCTGGCAAAAGCTTTCTGGGAGCAGACCGGCCAGGCTCCATAACCATCCCGACCCATTTTAAAGGCCGCTGTTTTTATGGCCTCTTCGAGGTTATACATCAAAGCCGGGTCATCGTCCAAGCCCATTTCCCGCCTGTTTGATTGCCAGGTGGAAGTTACGAACTGATATATGCCCTTATAAGCACCCGACGGGCTTGTGGCGTTGGCCTGAAAGCCGCTTTCACAACGCGCAATTGCAATCATGACGTTGGCATTGGCACCGTACTCGGCCGCATATTTTTGGATTAAACCAACAACATCCTGGCTGGCTTGAGCAGATTTTACCTCAACTACCGGTGGGAGGGTGTTATTGATTGTGTCTATAAATATTTCTTCCTTTTTGACCTCAGTTTGGCTTGCCACTCTTGGCTTTCTAGCCTCAACAGCTGAGGCAAGCTTTACAGGCTCACTGGACTTAGCTTGGGTTTGGTATGAAAAAAGCTCTTTTGAGCTCGGGTCGGTAACTCTAGTGGAAATCTGAACTTGATTTGACCCGCCCGCCGGCGAGGCAGGGGCTAAACCGAGCTCGGTTTTTTGCACAAGAAGTGAGGCTGTTGAAACTAATAAAACAGCCAAAAGAACCGGGACTGTGATGAACTTTTGTAACATATTTTCCCGCAAATGCGGGATAATTAAGTTATCGGAAGTAGTATACTAAGTTATTGGGAAATTGCAAGTTTTTCGCCTCTTAGAAACTCCAATATGCCCTCTGAAATTGCCCGGGCCGGGATCTCGGGAGTGTTTATCAAAAGCTTTTGATCGCCTCTGTTTGTGAGAAAGCCCGTTTCGGCGATAACCGACGTGGTCATGGGGTGAACAGAGTGCTCGTATCGCCACCACGAGAATGCATAGTAGCCGCGCATATTGCGGCTGATGTTTTCGTCTTTAGCGAGCCCCGTCGCCTCTTCATAGTGCTTTTCCAATATTGAAACTAAATCTGCTGATTTTTTGGAATAATCCCGCCAGGGTCCCGCGAATTTATAACCTGATTTCCCGCGGTCTTCGCTGCCATCGGCGTGGATTGATATAAACACATCTGCCCAATATTTCGGTGGTATGGTCGTGGGTAACATATCAACTATGATATTCTCCTCTCTTAGTTTTTGCGCGATTGCCGTGGCAATCGCGAAGTTAACCTCCCACTCCCACTTTCCTCCACCCTCGGCACCGGAGTTGTTTTTGAGGCGTTCAAGTTCCTCAGGGACTTCGTCGTTTTTGTAGTGACCAATTTGAATGCCGACACTGGCCGGGCCATCAGGCCGTGTCCAGTTATTAATAATTGAAAAAGGGTCTGTGGCAGGGACTTCCGATTCACCTTCCCCATAAGGGGGAGCTCCACTGGTTCCGTTTATATTGCCGTTATTGGTGCTTTTTAGACTGAAGATTAGAGCGCTAAAAATAATTAAAGTAACCAGGGCAAGTTTTTTCAACACAACACTCAATTATACATTAGCAGCCAAGGGCTTGGCGGCATTGAGTGGAGGCGTCGCCGGGAAGGCTATCGCAGGCCCCGCATTGAATGGCTCTTGTGTCTGAATCCCCCTCAGTTGTGTCACCTTCGATCACATTCCCTGCTCCCTGCACCATCGCTCCAAAGTCATTAAATTCTATATTAGGCAAATCAAATACGGAATTATCCACTGCCCATGGGCTGCATTCAAAGTCCATTGATTGATCAAGGTCTACGGACTTTTGTCCGTCTTCTCCAAAATCAGTGAACTTTTCTATATCTGCCAGGGAAACTTTAAATCCGTCTGGCGCTTCGTCAAACCACATGTAAATATTTGCACTATCCGAAACCATGTGTGTACCGGTTTCTATTTCCGATACACTGGTAAAGTCGCCTCTCATTTTGCCGCCACCTACGTAAATTGTACCAGAGCTATCGTCTTCATCAGAAAAAGTACACATCTGGTTCGCGGTCACTTGCATGAGTTCTCGCAAAGAAGCGGGAGTATTCTCTTGGGTAAGCTCATCTATCATAGCCCCGGACGGGCTTGGAGGACTTGAGGTTTCCGGCCTATTCATCAGTGCGTAGCCGACCGCTGCCAAAGCAACTATAATAACTGCAGCCAGCCCGAGAAGAACTCCTTTGTTCATGGGTTTTATGCTACCATGAAGGAGCCCCATGGACAAGAGCAAAAAAAAGATAAATCTGCCTTCGTACAAAATACCTAAAAAACCACTCACGATTGACGAGATTCATGCTGAGAGTTGCAAGCTCCCCGAGCCCGACGGGCGGCTTAACAGAATTAATGAGGAGTTTCGCCGTGGCTTGGCATTTGTGAAACAGTATCCCCGCTCGGTCACTTTTTACGGCTCGGCTAGATTTCCCGAGGACCACCCGCTTTATAAAAAGGCCAGAGAGTTGGCCTATAGGATCTCAAAGGAGCTCGGGTATGCAATAATCACCGGCGGCGGCCCGGGTATTATGGAGGCGGCGAATCGCGGGGCGTTCGAGGCGGAAGGAGTATCCTTGGGGCTTAATATTGAGCTTCCGAGTGAGCAGAGGACAAACCCGTATGTTAAAGACTCTGTGGAATTTTATTATTTCTTTTCAAGAAAAGTAGCGTTGAGTTTTTCGGCTAACGCATATGTTTTCTTCCCCGGAGGTTACGGGACAATAGATGAGTTCTCGGAAATTTTAGAATTGGTTCAAACCAAAAAAATACCGGAAGTACCGATTATGTTGGTTGGTTCTGAGTTTTGGAGGCCACTTGATATGTATTATAAAAATACTCTTTATCAGGAATATAAGACCATAAATTTGGAAGATACAGAATTATATACAATAACCGAAGATACGGACACGATACTCAAGATTATTGTGAACGCGCCTGAGAAGAATTTGCGCCCCCAGGGTGTTGAATAACAGAGGCAAAACCTATAGCGTTGAACTTTTAATAGCTTCTTGATATTATGCCATAATGAGTAAAGAGATTTATTACGATAAATCGGATATAACGTTAGAAGAACATCTTGCAAGTGATGATTTGTTTGAGTGGTTCAAAAAAATAAGTGAACACGAAATTGAGGGGTTAAATTTATTAGGTGCAGAGATTGTCCGACATCCCAATGGACTTGTTTCGACAAAACACGCAAACAACAAGTTTTTCTTTAATAGAACGATAGGAGTTAATTGTGATAATATTTTAGATGCCGTTTTGGAACCACTACCTCGTGAAATAGTAGTGCCATCATTTATTATTGGCGGAAAGGCTATCGAATCGAGGTTACTTTCAGATGGCTGGGTACATTCGCTTTCCTCCTTGGTTTTGGTGACTGAACTGCGCAAGAGGCTAGAAGCCCCTGAAACACCCTTTACTGTTTTGGCGATTGACAATGGAGAAAATTTTGAAGATGGATTCAGAATTTTTTCTAGCTTTTTTTAAAGTCGGGTGAAACTGAACTGGACGGAATATCTAGGTTTAGGCACAATGTAAACATGGGTCCTCACCGAGTTGTTCTTAGCAACGACACGCCGATAGGTATGGTAGGGTCGGTTGTTATAGGCGATGCAGCAACGGTTTATGCGGGAATAATTGAAAGTCACTATAGGAATACTTTAGTTTTAGACTTGATGAGATGTGAGTTAAATAACTCATTATTGGAAGCGGGAGCACCAAATATTTACATGAAAACAAGAAATAAGGCGGTTAACTTATATACTCAAAAGTTTTACGGGTTCAAAAACATTTACAATGAAAGGGTATATGAAAGAAAATAGGAGGGCCCTTGTGCTGGAGGCCGGCGGCGCCTGTGGAATATCTTCCATTAAACTTCTTAAGAAAAATGAGGCTGCGTATGTTGTTGCAGCTGATATGGATGAGTTTTCGCCCTCTTTTTCCCTCGCTGATCTAGGTGTGGTAATTCCCGCTTCAAGCGATGATAAATTTTCTCGACATGTAAGAGAGATAATAGAGGAACAAGGAGTTGATATTGTTTTACCTACGTTCGAACACGGTCATGAAAGTTTATCGAAGTTGAATCTTGCTGTCTTCGTGACAGATTTTAAGTCCGCGTTACTGTGTAAAGATAAATTATTGTTTAACCTGGAATGTCAAAGACTGTCACTTCCGGTGCCCAAAACCCGATTGATGAATAATGTAGACCGTATTGATTCTCCAGTTTATGTTAAACCTCGAGTTGGAGTTGGAAGTAGAAACAACTATGTGACTTATAGTGATGATGAATACCAAAGGTTGCGGAGGTTTATTGTGAGCCATGATCAATACTTAGTACAGGAATTGTTGACTGGAGAACATTGGAACGTAGATGTTTTGGTTACAGAAGGCTTGTTTAAAAGAGCCATACCTAGAAAAGATTTAAAACAGAAAGAAGGTAACTGTATCACCGTCTCGGTAGAAAATTATGAGAAACTTATAGACTTCTCGAGAGAGGTTCAAGCAAAATTGGATATTCGATCACCTTTTAATCTCGAGGTGTTTGATAAAGATGGCACTTTTACAATAAATGAAATAAATGTGAGATTTGGAGGAGGTGTGATTTTTGGTGCATTGTCTGGTGTTGATATGGTGTCGTATTTGGTCACAGGCGATGAGGCCTACCTTGGTGAACTAAGAGCCGCTGTCTATAGTCGATATTATGAAGAGGTGGAGGTGAGTAACCCTAGCCAGCGATGATTCTTTCATTGTCAGCATTTATCTATGTCACCTTGGTCCTCTTGTCCTTAGCGTATGTTAAAACAGGAGGAAAGATAGATAAGAAAAAGAAAACCCTTGTAGTTGTTCTGTCCGGCTCCAATAAATATGTAACCAATTTTAGACTAAAGCAGGCAGTCAATTTAAATAACTCGGACAATGTGATCGTGATTTGTGGCAAGCGCATGTCGAAATATATGAGAAGTAAGTTAAATGAGGCTAATATTTTTGAGGTCAACGTTCAAGATCGGTCAATGAATACATATGAAGATGCAAAATTTCTACTTAAGTACTTCCCCCAGACAAAAAGGGCAAATATTGTGCTGGTTTCGAGCTTAAGCCATCAAAGAAGAGCTTATAACACTTTTTCGAAGTTTTTTAGTCGAAATCAAATAGTGAATAGGCCTTCTTGGGGTGAACTTCTTTCAGTTTACTCACCATTTTTGCCAAGTGGGTGGCTTGCTAGTCTATTAAATATGTACAAAGACTTGTTATACAATAGGCGAGTTCTATAGACACCCAAGCAGAAGCTAGACTGATTTATTGGTGACAAACCTGTTCGATGAGATTATTGAGAAGAATTTGAATCCAGTAGTTTAATTTTTCCTTGCAGCTTTTTGAGAAATTCCAATCTCTTTCTCTCTTCCTCTTCGTGCTCAGCATCTCGGCTGGCCATGAAGCCTTTGAGCCTGTAAATGCCAAATATGATTACGCCCGTAGACACGAGAAGTAGAATGGGGCTCAGACTGCCGAAAACTTGTATCCACTCAGGAACCATAACTCATTATATTATATATGCACTCTGTTAAACACAGTTTGTTGCCAAGCAAAGTTTGACAATATGCAATAAACTATATGAATGAGGAAAATTCTCGTACTAATTTTGAGCATTGCCGTGCTCTCCGCCCTCCTCTTTTTGCAGAAGCAAGGTAAGCCGACTGTTCCGGGTGACGTGCTTTCCGAGCGTATCCCTGCGGGCCGCGATCTGACCGTCGGGAACAAAACCTACCGTGTAGTGTGGGCGAAAGTGAACCCCGACGAACTTACTCTTATCCCCAATTTTACGGAGAAAAAAACATCCACCACGGTTATGGCTGAAAATCGGTGCAGTGTTGTGGTAAACGCGGGTTTTTATTCAAAAAGTAGCGAGCCGATTGGCTTTTTTGTAAGTGGGAGTGTAGAGTTTTCTGGTTTTACCAAAAACAGGCTTTTTGACGGCGTTTTGTCTGTTAATGAGCTCGGGACCCCGAGGATAACGCGTGAAGTACCCGAAGACCCCTTAGTAAATGCGGTTCAGACAGGCCCTGTGGTATTTGAAAACGGCGCTGTAACCAAGCTTAGTTTTGTCCGTGATAGCGCCTCGCGTCGGGTTATTGCAGCAGTGAGCGGAGAAAACGAGTTAATATTCATGGTATTTTATACCCAAGACTCGGCGTTTTCAGGGCCGCTCTTGGCTGAGTTGCCGGAAGGCGTCGCCAAACTTAATGTTGAGGAAAACTTGGGTATTGCAGACGCCATTAACTTAGACGGGGGTTCGGCATCAGCATTTGCAATTCCCGGCTTTAGCTTAACCGAGGCTTCTCCTGTGGGCTCGTTTTTCTGTGCAAGGTGAACTCCTCGCCGTGCCCGGGGTAAACTATGGTATTTCGCGGGAACTTCATGATTTTAGCAACTGAGCGCGCAAGCTCTTCTTTATTGGAATAAATATGGTCAGTCCGGCCAAATGTGCCGTCGGCAAAAATTAAGTCTCCCACGAACAAGGCCTTTTCTTTCTTAAAATATAAACAAACGCTCCCTGGAGTGTGGCCCGGCGAAGAAATAATTTTAAATTTGAAATTATTAATTTTTAATATCGAATTATCCTTTAGATAAATGTCTACTTCAGGAGGTGGGCCGGGGTCATAATTTATAAAATGCCTAGCTGAACTGGCCATCCTTTTGAGTAAAAACTCATCGGCTTTATGCATATAAAAAGGAATTGCATAGGCGAGTTTAAGCTCGAGTGCGGCAAGAACGTGATCAAAGTGGCCGTGAGTCGCAATTATCGCTTTAGGGGTTAATTCCTGTTCCTCTATAGTTCGGATTATATAGTCGGCGTCATCGCCGGGGTCTATAATTAGCGCTTCACTCTGGTCAGAAACTATATAACAATTGCTTCGCATTGACCCGACGATGAGTTTTTTAATAGTCATCTTCCAAAACGTGAACCGCTCACGGATGCAGCGCTATACCGGGTGCTGCCCATGGGCGCTGGGCCTGAGGTTTTGGGGACTGGAAGACCGCGAGCCGCTAAATTTCGGTCGGTTATGGAAGTTATTGGGTCAGGCGTGGCTGAATCCGGAGTTCTTCCCCGCGAAAATGCACCGGTTACTCCCCTGCCGGGATTGATTATTCCCATAAGCTGCACAACCGAGGGGTCCCGCATCATGTCAATCGTTAAAGGTTTGCCTGTGGCTTGCAAAAATGCGACATTAACGTCCTTTCTGGTAATTGGCGCGCCACTCTTGGCATTAAGTTTTAAGCCAGCCATTGCGGCTAAAACTTTCCCCTGCTCTTCGACAGTTAAATTTTCATAGTATCCGCTCATAGCAACTATTATATTAGTTCCATCAGTTTCTGTACAATGGGTATTGCGTAATACGTGGGTCCAAGGTCTTTACCTGTAGTAGCTTTAAAGATAGCCTCAACCACTTTTCTTTGAAGTTTACCCTTGAATCTGTAAACTTTGTATGTCGCGGTCAATGCGGCAATCTCGCGTGGACCAAGTATGCTCATATTTATATATCAAGTGTGGCAGAGCTTGCATGAGTCTGGATAAATTTCTTGCGCGGGGCGACTTCTTCGCCCATGAGAATCGTAAACAATCTGTCTGTTGCCTCAGCATCCTCGATTTCAACTTTTTTAAGAGTACGGGTTGCCGGGTCCATGGTGGTTTCCCACAGCTGCATGGGGTTCATTTCGCCCAGGCCCTTATATCTCTGAAGATCAACTTTTCCGTTTGCCTGCCCTTTTAAAAGTGTGTCTTTCTCGGCGTCAGTGTAGGCGTAGCTTATGTCTTTCCCCTGCTTTATGCGATACAAGGGCGGAAGCGCGATATAAAGGTATCCCCTCTTGATGACTTCGGACATATGGCGATAGAAAAAGGTCAAAAGCAAGGTTGCAATATGGGAGCCGTCAACGTCCGCATCGCACATTATAATTATTCTGTGGTAGCGCAATTTATCGTAATTAATCTGCTCGCCAATCCCCGCCCCCAAGGCCACGATGAGGTCCTTTATTTCTTCAAATTTAATAATGCGGTCAAGCTGGGCCCGCTCGGTATTCAGGATTTTGCCGCCCAAAGGTAGAATCGCCTGGAACTTCCGGTCTCTTCCCTGCTTTGCCGAACCACCAGCACTGTCGCCTTCAACTATATATAATTCGGAATTTTCTGCGTCTCTGTTTTGGCAGTCGGCCAGCTTCCCCGGGAGTGAGGTCCCCTCTAAGGCGCCCTTTCGAATGACCGCGTCTTTGGCAGCGCGCGCGGCAGCCCGTGCTCGAGCCGCAAGCAGCACTTTTTCCAGGATTTTTTTGGCATCCCCCGGGTGCTCCTCAAGATAAGTGTCAAGTCCTTCCTTGACGCTGGTTTGCACAAGCCCCATAATTTCGGGGTTATTTAGTTTAGCCTTGGTCTGGGACTCAAACTGCAAGGTGTCTGAGGGCATTTTAACGTAGATTGCTGCAGTCAGCCCTTCTTTAAGGTCATCCCCCGTGAGGCCGTTTTTATCTCCGTCCTTGAGAGTTTTTTTGCTGTAGTCGAGGATTGAGCGGGTTAAGGCCATTCGAAAGCCCGTAACATGCGTTCCTCCATCGGTTGTATAAATGCTGTTTACGAAGCTTCTCAGGTTTTCGGAATAGGTATCGGTGTATTGTACCGCAACTTCAATAATGACCGGGTCCTCTTCCCGCGTTATATGAATAACATCACAAATCGGGGTTTTGCCGCGGTTTGCGTGAACCACCATGGTTTTAATTCCCCCCTCAAAATAATAATTTGTAATATCCTGGTCGCGCTGGTCCTCGAAATGAAAAGAAAGCCCGCCGACAAGATAAGCGCGGTCACGAAGAAGTGCCTTAATTTTGGTCTTATCAAAGGTTAAGTCCTTAAATATTTCGTGGTCTGGAGAAAAAGTTGAGAGAGTCCCCGTGCTTTTAGTGCCCAGTTTAATGGCCCAGTCCGGGAACCACTCATTGAGCTGCTCGGCTGTGGCCTCTCCCACCTTCTTTTTGGGCTTGCCGCGGACATAGTCCTGAAAATATGCTTTGCCGTCCCGGAGGACCACCACCCGCATTGCTTCAGACAGAGCATTGACCACCGAGCTGCCGACTCCGTGAAGACCACCGGAAATTTTGTACGCCCCTCCGCCGAATTTTCCACCGGCGTGGAGTTTAGTCATGGTAAGCTCCAATGCGCTTACGCCGGAGCTATGCATATCAACCGGAATACCACGACCATTATCCCTAATGGTTGCTGAGCCGTCTTTATGGACCGTTACCCAAATGTCGGTGGCAACACCGGCTAAAGACTCGTCAACCGAGTTGTCCACGATTTCCCGTAGGCACTCATGAAGTCCGCGGATGTCAGTCGAGCCAATGTACATCCCGGGGCGCTTGCGCACGGGCTCGAGGCCCTCTAGGACCTGAATTTGCTCGGCGGTGTATGGGTTTTGTGGCATGTGACCATTCATTCTACATGGGTTTTGAGTTCAAAGCAAGCTAAACGTGGACCAAAAACCGGGTCAATTGAAGGGTCGGGTTTGCGTTTGCCTTGATTCTCGTGAGAGCCTCATCCGCATATCTTAGCGTGATTGCGCCTTCAGGCAATTTTGGCGAAAGTGCATTTATCAAATTCTCTAAATATTCTGTAGCTTCTTCCCTCTTGGTTATCTTTGCTATTTCTGCAAACGAAATTGCTCTATGTCCAGAAACCTTGCCCCGTGATGCCGAAGGCATTTTACGGGGTCTTACAACCTGGCATCTGGAGACAATCGTGGGGAGAACTGCTTCCTCGTGGGTGGCAGCGAGCACGAAAACTACGTTTTCCTGGCTCTCCTCAAGGCTTTTTAAAAAAGCATTTTGTGCTTCAATTGAAGCCTTATCAAAATTACTTAGGAAAAATACAGTTTTCCGGGCGAAAGAAACGCCGGTTTGGCGGACCAGCTCGCGGGTGTCGGCAATTTTGGCAATTGTATACGGAATGAGTCGCGCCTCCGGTATAAGCTCTCGGGCTTTTTGTTCTGCCAACTCGCTACTTTTAGTGATAATGAGGTACGCGTGCACGGCTAGATTCTAACATTATGGTGCCACTTCGCGCCAGATAAGGTGGCGTTCCGCCAAAGCGGAAGGGTAGTTACTGATAAGGGCTGGGGAGTAAATGAAGTGTTCCGCAGGTGTGTCGGTGTTTTCATTGACCAAGTCCCGCTCGAGGTTAAAGGCTGAAGCCGCCACTGAGCCTTCAACGACCAGAATGCCGTCATCTACCCCGTTTGTACCGGTTGAAAATGTTCCGTCACATGTATATATTCCTTGAATAGCTGGTGTACTCGTGTCAGGGCTCACGAGGGCGGGGTCCACGTCAATGTCTCCGGATACCACTACCATGAAGAAGTCGTTGGGGAAGTTATTGAGCCTCGGGCCATCGTATATTGTCAGGTTCCCGTCTACAAACAAGATGATCTTTCTGTTGATGTTAATAAAGTTGGAACCCCCGGGGCTGCCGATTGTTACATTGCCGCTGGTTCTGTACCAATAATAACCGCCATCAGCCACGGAGGCGGGGTCGTTAACAACACCGGTGGTAACGGTAGTATTAGGAGGTAAAGTGTTGAAGTTTTTGCCAGAGGAAAGATTGTCAAAAAACGCATATGAATAAATGTTCGGGCGCGTTCCGGCTCTCACTAACCATTGGTTGGTGGCGCTGACTGTGCCTCTTGTCGCGGTAGATGAAAAGTCATAATTGTCATTATAAATGGCTGTTGCCGGGCGGTTACTGATGGGGTCATTGAGAATAAGGGAGTCAGTGCAGGATGGCGAGAGCGCGCAGGACTGGGGAATGCGAGAGATCAAGTTGCTTCCGGAGATAACCTCTCCGCCAGTTACCTGCCACCATGGGCCGGGAGCCGTGACATTAACCTCCGCCTCTCCTGTGAAAGTCTCGCCGGTTGTAAGCTCCACGGTGCCTGTGACTGTGGTATTGCCGACACCCGTTCCAGTTATCGTTGAAGTGTATGGTGCGGTGCTATCAGCAGGAGGAGATGCGGTGCAGACTGAGGAGTCCCCCGAGCTGAATCTGACTTCACTTACTATCCCTGTTGTCGTAACATTTGCATTCATAATCCCTGTTTGTCCGGCTACGATATTCAAGGGGTCTGGAGTCAGGGTGATAGTGGCTGAGGGAGCGAAAGCTCCCCCTACAACATTTACATATATTGATCTACCCGCGATGCCTCCGGGGCCTTCGCAGGTAACCGAGAGACTTCTACTTCTAGTAATGGGACCGACGTTAGGATTGGTTCCCGCTAACCCCACTGGTCCGCTCCAATTGGTGGTCGGCTCGGACGCGCTGGCGGTACAGGAGGTGGCGTTGGTTGATGACCAGGCTGTGGTGACAATGCTGTTTGCGGGGAGTGGTCCTCCTGACCCGCAGCCAATACATCTGCGCCAGCTACCAGTTGAGCCGTTGACAGTAAAGTTAACGGTTGGGGCAGTAAAGGGTATGGCATTGGAAACGTTGACCCGGACCCAATCAGAAGCAGTTCCGGCCGGCCCCGTACAGGTAAGAGCATAGACGCGGGCGCTGCTCAGTGGGTCGCCTGGCTCAGAGCCGCTGGTTGCCCTGCTCCCCCGCCAGCTGCCAACGTTGTTGGTGGTGCAGGAGGTGGCGTCAGTTGAGCTCCAGGATAATATAGGTGCTGTAGTCGTGCGGATAGTCACAGGCCCATCCGAACCATTGGCTTTAAGGTCCACCGTAGGCTGACCGGGCACTGGGGGCGTGACGGTCACGTTTATCGTCTGTTCACAGGAATCAGGATCACTGCCACCACCCCTGGCTCTAATGCGCATGGTAGTTGACCCCGGGATCACTCCAGTAATTGGCCATGTCCAGGTTTGGGTACTTTGCTTAAAACCACAGCAGGTATTTACAGTTATCGCCCAGCCTCTTCCGCCAGCGAACTGAGCTACATTCGGTGGTTGTGCAAGTATCCAATCTACAAATCTGACTTCCAAAAACACCGCCCTGACAGAAGATGTGAAGTTCAATGTTTGCCCCTCAGGAACACTGAAATTGGGAGCCGATACCTGGCAAAGGATTACAGGGCC
>Ga0209542_10000858_pt1 | contig 72201 bp, 75 predicted proteins | sample RifCSPhighO2_01_FD_184028 | JGI IMG/M metagenome (GOLD analysis project Ga0209542, IMG submission 184028) | Soil microbial communities from Rifle, Colorado - Rifle CSP2_plank highO2_0.1 (SPAdes) (version 2) | ecosystem: Environmental > Terrestrial > Deep subsurface > Rock core/Sediment ...
ATACAAAAGATCTTAAGAAAGGATTATTGAAAGGAATTATAAAACAAGCAGAATCTTCGGAAAAAGAATTTATTGCCCTTAAATAATAAACATTTCTCTGCTAAAATGCAGCTATGACCCGTTCGATGAACTCAGGGTCATATTGAGTGTAATCGAAATATGAATGATCAGGTAAAATGTCCTCATTGTGGAAACTCTTTTTCTCTTCCGGATGTGCTTACTCATCAATTGGAAGAGCAAATGAGTAAAAAATACAGTCGTGAAAATGAAGAATTAAGGGAAAAGCTTAATAATAAAGATAAGGAGATTGTAGAGCAGAAAAGAATTCTCTGGCAAAAAGCATTGGTCATAGCGGAAGAAAAAATAAAAGATAAAACTTCCGTTGAGACATTGGCTTTAAAAGAACAAATAGAAAGTCAAAGAAAAAAAATAAATGAAGCGCAAAAAATAGAATTAGAACTAAGGCGTGAGAGAATAAAGCTTGAACAGAAAGAGAAAGAGCTTGACCTAATAGCACAAAGAAAAATTGACGAAGAGAGAAAAAGTATAAGCGAGAATGCTTATAAAAAAGCTCAAGATGAAAATCGGTTTAAAGAACTCGGAATGAATAAACAAATTGAAGACATGAGAAAACAAATTGAAGAATTGAAAAGAAAATCCGATCAAGGCTCGCAGCAGTTACAAGGTGAAATTCCAGAACTTTTTCTCGAGAATATATTGAAAACAGAATTTCCCATGGATGAGATCAAGCCGGTACCTAAGGGGATATTGGGAGCCGATGTATTACAAATTGTAAAAAACAAATTTAGCAAATCCTGCGGGATAATTATCTGGGAATCGAAGCGAACAAAAGTTTGGCAAGAAGGCTGGGTTGCCAAATTAAAAGAAGATCAGCGAGAAGCGAAGGCGGAGGTTGCGATAATAATATCGCAGGTATTACCTAAAGACTTCAAGCATTATGGGCAAAAAAATGGAGTTTTAATAGGTAGTTTTGAGTTTATAATTGGATTGGCATCTTTAGTAAGAATGAAACTTATTGAATTAGCGACTGTAAAATCTTCATTAATTGGTAAGCAGGAAAAGAAAGAATATTTGTGGAATTACTTACAAAGTACTGAATTTAAACATAGATTAGAAGCTATTGACGAGGCAATTGATCTAAGAAAAAAAATATTAGAACAAGAAAAAAAATGGTTTAAAAATAAATGGGCAACGGAGGAAAAAGCAATAGAACTTTTGAGTGATAGTTTGATGGGAATAGGCGGTGACTTAAAAGGCATTATGGGAAAGTCCTTGCCGGAGATTAAAGGATTTGATATGCTACCCGCAGGAAATAAAGAGAAGAACGAGCAATTGTTTTAACATCTTATATGAAAGAGCACAATAAACAATTAGATGATTTTTTTCACGGCATTTCCAGAATAATTATAGTTTTTCCAATTATTGTGGTTATTTTGGCTATCTTTTTAAAATTGACGAATAACGTTTCTCAACAAAAAGGATTTAAAGAATATGGTTTGATGCCTACTCCAACCAAATCGCAAAATCTTTTGGATAGTTTAAATATCGATAAAAAATCCAGTCCCGAAGCTCAATTTAATCTTACCGGTCCATTAACATGCTCTATTTCGAAGGAGTCAACTGCAGTAGAAGCCTATGTAAAGGATAAAAAGATATTAATTCAGATGAATGAAAAAAATGTATTGAACAATTACCTGTTAAATGGTGATTGCGTATTTATTTGGAAAAGCGGAATTTATTCGGGAGAGAAAATCTGCGGAATCTCCCAACAGGTTGCGATAGTTGAGGGATTGTTGTCGTCAGGTTTTCTGGATCCAAATTTAGTTTTTGGGAGTTTGGGTAAAGTTTTTGACCTTCCTGATATCGGAGGATCACAAGATGTATTAAAAACTGCGATGAGTTCGTGCATGAATGAGGAAATACCAAAGTCAGTTCAGTTTGAAATACCAAAAAACGTATTGTTTAAGAATAAGATTCTTAAGTAACAAAAAGCCCTGGCTACGACCTACTTTCCCTCCTGCCGAAGCAGGTAGTATCATCGGCGCTGACTCGTTTCACTTCCTTGTTCGGGATGGGAAAGGGTGGGACCGAGTCGCTCCAGTAACCAGAGCACATTTATTATAAACGACAACTTTCAAAATGGCAACTGTTATATAATATTCTTAATGCATAGTCTAAAGCCTTCTCATAACCTGCTGCACTCTTTTTGTATCAAGCCCAGTTATCGATTTGAAACACAGCATACAAACGAGCAGTTAATTCTAGTCTTGCGAGCTCACCCAATTACACAGCTTCCCTGGGTAATCAACAGCCTTATTTTGATTGTCGTTTTAATTTTCCTAAATTTTCTTTTTTTTAATTTTCTCTCTGGAACTCAAACCCTTTTTGCCAATTTTTTTGGACTCGCAATCATTTTTGCCTATATCTGGTTTAACTTTTTAAGCTGGTTTTTTAATGTCGGGATCATTACTAATGAGCGTATTATTGATATAGATTTTCATGCTGTTATATATAAAGAAGTGACCGAAACCCAGCTCTCAAAAGTTGAAGATGTAACTGCCAAAAGCGGCGGCTTTTTTGCCTCAGTTTTTAATTTCGGAAATGTTTTTGTCCAGACAGCAGGCACCGAGGTAAATATCGAGTTTGTAAATATTCCCAAGCCGGCAGAAGTTACAAAAATAATAAATAATTTAGTTCCTTAATCTAAATGGATTTTAATCAGTTCATTAATTCTTTTTTAGGGCAGAACATTTTTACTTTATTTTTTAAAGTATTCAGTGTTGTATTTTCACTTTTATATTTAATTTATGCTTTAGTTATCTATAAGCAAACACAGGTTATGATAAGGACCCTGGAGAGTCAAGAGAACTCTTTAATTCTTCTTATTTCTTTGATACAAATAATCATTGGCATCGCTTTATTATTTGTTAGCTTGATAATTATTTAGAATGTTTAATTTTGATTTTGCAACATATCTGGGGAAGGAAAAAGAAGGCGGATTTTCAGGCTATATTGCGGAAAGTAATTTTTTTATCGTTATTGAGATAGAGGAGGGAATTAATGCCGAACAGGGGAAAGAAATATTACAAAAAATAAAAGAAGAAATAATATCCCTATCAATTCAAAATTTAGCTTCTTTCGATCAATTTATTTCTCGATTTATAACGAAGTATAATCTTCCACCCTCTATTTCGCTTGCTTCCGGTTGTCTTAAAGATAAAATCATGTATTTAAAAACAATCGGAGAAGGCTCAATCTATCTTAATAGAAACAATAATTTTGCCCAAATTATAGAAAAAGATAAGAGTGCATCTGGATTCCTAGAGTTAGGCGATTTTTTTGTTTTGACGACCCAAAAGTTTATAAATGTCTTAGGATCAGACATAGAATTAAAAACTATATTCGATCATAGAAATCCACAGGAGATTGTTAATGATTTAGTTACTCAGTTAAGCGGAAAAGGCGATGATGGGGCGATTGCACTATTAGTCCAGCATAAAGAGGATGAAGCAGAACAGGTAAGATTTATCGATATTGAAAGTCAGCAAAAAGATAGCGCATTAAATCAGATTAAAGATAAAGGCAGAGATTTTTTTACTACTTTTAAGGAGTTATCCCAACGGTCGGGTAAAAGAAAAATCTTTACTTTAGCTGCTGTGGTGGCGATACTTTTTATACTGATTTGGAGCGTTGTTTTAGGTACACAAAGAAAAAATTTAGCGGCTGCCAATAAAAAAGTTAAATTAACAAAAGAGTTGGTGAGTTTAAAACTGGATCAGGCAGAAGAGGTGGCTTTTTTAAATCTGCCAAGATCAATGGCTTTACTATCAGAGGCAAAAAAAGAAGTTGATAAACTAAAAAAAGAAACCGGAAAACAAAAAGAAAGCGATGTCAAAGAACTTGAACAGATGATTAAAGCGACAGAAAACAAAATAGTCAAAAAGGAAGACAAAAATTATGAGGAATTTTACGATCTCACTCTGGATAGCAAAGGAGCCAGGGGGAGCAATTTGTATCTAGAAAAAGAGAATTTAAACATAGTCGATCAAGAAAAGGGTATTGTATATACCTTATCCCTTAGCAAAAAATCATTGGATAAAAAGAGCGCTTCTGAAATTAAAAACGCCAAAAGAGTTGCTTCGTACCAAGACTACATTTTGATATTTGTTGATGGCGAAGGAGTATATAAAATTTCGGCAGATGGGAAGTCTAAGAGAGTAATTGACAAAGATAAAGATTGGGAAAACATCGTTGACATGTGGATTTATAACGGCAATCTTTATCTTTTGGACTCAGGAAATGGAGATATCTATAAATACCTAGTTGCAGAGAGCGGTTATTCGGAAAAAAGTTCTTATCTCAAGGGCGAAGCGGGATCTGTAAAAGGGGCAAATTCTATAGCCATAGATTCTTCGGTTTATATCGGGTTAGAGGATCAGATTGTCAAATATACAGCCGGAGCAAAAGATGATTTTTCCACATCCTGGCCGGAAAAAAATGTTAACTTAACAAAAATTTTCACCAGTTCCGATGTGGAAAAAGTTTACGGTTGGGATAAGGCCAAGGGGGCGGTCTACATCTTAGGAAAAAACGGCACTTACGAAAGACAGATTAATTCGACCATTCTCTCAAAAGCCTCGGACTTTGTAGTTCTCAACAATACTGCCTATGTTTTAGTCGGAGAAAAGATTTACAAGATTGCACTAGATTAGTTACAAATCTTTATAGGTAATCAGTTGGATATTTTTATTACCCAAATAGTGTAATGTATTTTTATCTATCAATGTTTTTAGATCTATGATCCTCCAGTTATCTGCTTTTTGGCCTTTGGCAGGATGGAACATAACTTCAGCAGTTTTGCCATCGTCGATTCTATCAACTTCTCGGAGAAAAGATTTTATTGGATCTTTTTCGTTAAAAAAAAGTTTAAGAATATAATTATCAGCGATTTTAATTCCGGCATTTTTTATTTTATTAATGTCAACTTTTCTAACAATAAAATCTCCTCCATAAACAGGTTTTTCAGATAACGAAGCGTAAGGACGTACTGCCAATCTATATTCTTTAGCTAATTTTTTATAAACCTGCTTAAGTGGGTTATAAGCCGCCGAAAAGTGGTGACTATCCAAATGATCAATATTGCCAAAAATTTCCATTCCTAATTCTATTTGTCTTCGATATTCATCTTCAATTTGAGTTGGGGTAAATTTTGAAAAATACATCTGCCAAGCGCTTCCGATCCATTCCTCAGGCTTACCAGTTCCTTTATACGGTCGGGTAAATTCTGGTTGCGGCCAATTCAGTGATATTGGTTTACCGTATGTTACGTTTAGGTGAATACCTATACCCAGTTCAGGCTTTCTTAAACCACTCTTATTTATTAGACCACCAATGCGGTTTCTATATTCAGATTTTTTATTTTTGTCGAGAAGATTTACCATCGCGGTTGTTTCCGTTAGAATACCGTGTTCATAAGCATATTCAATTCCTGCGTTTGTCTCTTCGGAATAACCCCAATCATCTCCCTGAATAACAATTTTTCTCATTGTCAAATTTTATCACGAATTATATTAAGATTGTTGTATTATTTTTAGTATGTCTATCAAAATAAGTCCTGAGTTAAGAAAACTTTATGCGGAAAAGGTTTTAGAGTTAGCAAATATTGGTGCTGGCGCAACCGTTTTCGGACAATTTCTTTCTGAAAAAGTATTTTCTTGGCTGATAACTATATTTGGATTTGTTATACTTATTGTAGGGTACATAATAAGTTACTTGTTATTAAAAAAGAAATAGGTATGATAGATCCACTTACTGGTTCATTAATAGGTATCATTGTATTTATGATACTTCTGGCTGTGGTTGTCAATCACTTTTCAAAGTAGAATTTTTACTCCAAAAAATCTTTTTCTTCCTTTTTTAATGAAGCGACGTAAGCTGTTGGAATAAGATAGTCAAAATCAGAAGAAGTTACTATAGCTAGGTAAGCCTCTTCATTTTCGGGATAAAAAGATATACTTTTTTCTTTATTGTTTTCTTTTATATTTACGGTTAATTCGAGATTAACCGTGGAAAAATTTTCTTTCTTATTCAAAATATCCTGGGCTTTAAGAGTCTTAAGGTCATTCAGATAAAATTCAACACGATCCTTCTTGGCAATTTTTTCTCCGATTTTCCAATCGTTCTTATTTTTTACAAGAGAAACTGAAGAATCGCTATTTCCAATAATAACGGAAGTTACTTTATTTTCGTCATTAATTAGCCCTAAAGAGAGGTCCCGATAATCGTCTGAAGTAAAAGCATCCTCGAAGACTTCCGCTTTAAAAACGTCATCTTCATTTTCGATTCGAATATAGTTATTTGATAATCCGTCAGTATTTCCAAGATAGATTACATATGTTTTTCCGCCAGCTTTAATCTCAATTTTTTGTTTATCAATCCCAAGCTCTTTGTGTTTATTTTTATTGTTGGATACTATATTTTCCTTTTTAAGATTTAGGAAGCTGTCTATAATTTTTTCAACTCTTTCTCTTTCAGCTTTGAATTCGTTATTGTCTTTTTTTACATACCAGTTATTATTCTTTTTATAAATCCTAACAGCTTGGTTTTTTGTTAATATGACTTCATTGATTTGACCCTTTTTAATTGAGGAAAAAAGTTGGTTTACTTTTTGCGGAAAATATCTCGGCATCTCATTTTTCAGAACAAAGATAGCAAATACCACAATTAGAACTACCAGCAATTTTATAAGTCTAGATTGATTTTGTTTCATGGTAGAATATTATAACACCATGTTAAAAAGAGTTGATGAAAAAGAATTAGTTCAAAGAATTATTCAAAAAGACGAAAAAGCGCTCCTTTTTTTGTATCAGAAATACCAAAAGTCAATACAGCATTTTATCTATCGCAAATTGAAAGATTACAATGTTGCGGAGGAGATAAGTCAGGATGTTTTTCTTGATTTTATAGAGGCTCTGCGTGATTTCCAATACCATAGTTCTCTTAAAACGTTCCTTTATTCGATTGCCAGGAATAAGACAATAGATTACATAAGAAAAAAGAAGCTTAAGAAAATACTTTTTTCGGCACTACCCTCTTATTTTATAGAAGGGCTAAAAACTTTTCTTATCGACGATGAGCTTGAGAAAAAAGAACTTTCAACAAAAATTAAGAAAACTTTGGAAATGCTTCCAAATGATTACAGGGTTATTTTGAGACTTAAATATATAGATGGTGAGAGAGTTAATAATATTGCCGAAAAACTATCTATTGGCTTTAAGGCAACCGAAAGTTTATTATTCAGAGCAAGAAAAGCATTTATTAAAATATTCCAGACACTATCGTAAATAATAAATGAAAACCTTGAATTACAGGTTACGGCAAAAATTAGACGAAGTTTATTCCGTTCAACCAAATGATTTGGGCATTCCCGTGCTGACAAACATGTATCATTTTGTGACTAAATTTTTTAAAACAATGCCTTTTATTCTTATTATTCCCTCATCTTTTGTCGGGGCGCTGATTCTGTATCTGCTGTTTGGTACACTAACAATCAAATTAGTGTCCATACTGCAATATGGATTTTAAAAATGCAATCGCTAATTTATTAGCGTCCTCAGTATTCTTTTTAAGAAATATATTCCTTTTGATTTTTTCACCTTATCGAACAATGCGGAATATCAGCCGAGGAAAAGACTTCGGTCAAGCATTTTTAATATTTTTGACCGTTTTTTTATATTTTAAATTCGTTTATTTCTTACGGGATGATCCTTATCCGGCGACAATAACATTCCTGGTATTCATATTACATTTTTTATTCACTATGGCTTTTTTTTATTTCCTGGGAGGAGTATCAAATAATAAAATTAAAATTCCGGGCTTTATTCTCACTTTTTCTTACACTCTAATTCCGACTCTTTTTTGGTTTGTCTCAAATTCAATTTTGTATGTCTTTATTCCTCCACCCAGATCATATTCAATTCTCGGTAAGGGGTTCAGCATTTTTTATATTTCATATTCGATCAGTTTACTTACGTGGAAATTAATACTTATTTACTTAGCATTAAGATTTTCAACCAAATTGGGATTTTATAGGATTATGTATTTGATGATACTATTTTTACTCTGGTTTATTCCTTATTCGGTGTTTCTCTTTCATTTTAAAATCTTCAGAATTCCCTTTATTTAGAGATTCAAAACGAGTACAAATGATTTTTCTACCACTTGACGACTTAAATAGATATGAGATTGTCACGACTTAAAAACTCAAAAGTAAGACGAAATTTTTTAGAAAACGAGTTAAATATTAAATTACCTTACACGGAAAAAGCTTTCTTTGAAGACGAAAAAAATATTAACTGTGAGAATTTAATCGGAGCAACTACATTACCGCTTGGCGTTATTGGGCCGCTTGCAATAAAATATAAAACTAATATCGTAAAACATTACTATGTTCCCTTAGCTACTACTGAGGGAGCCCTGGTAGCTTCGTTTAATAGAGGTAGTAAGGCGATTACTATTTCGGGCGGAGCAATTGTAAATACACACAGAGTTGGTTCAACAAGAGGCCCTGTTTTTTATACTGGGGGAATTGAGAAAAGCAACTATTTCTATAAATGGATAAAAAAGAATGAAAAAATGCTGGGAAAAGAAGCAGAAAAAACATCCTCACATCTGAAATTTATTAAAGCTGAGGTCAAAACTTTAAGTTGTTACGCCTATGTAAGATTTTATTTTAACACGAAGGACGCTATGGGAATGAACATGGTTACCATAGCAACGCAAAAGATAGTGGAATTAATCGAGAAAGAAACAAAGACTAAATGCTTATCGGTTGCAGGTAATTTTGATATTGATAAAAAACCGGCCTGGTTAAATTTTATCAGTAATCGTGGATTTAAAGCTTGGGCGGAAGTCATAATGCCCAATAAAATTATCAAGGAAGTTTTGAAATCAGACGCTTCTCATATTTTTGAAGTATGGTTAACTAAGTGTATGCTCGGATCTGCCATGAGTGGATCTCTTGGATTTAACGCTCAATTCGCAAATGCTACATCGTCTTTTTTTGCGGCCACCGGGCAGGATTTGAGTCATACTGTAGAGGGAAGCTTAGGCATTACATTTGTAAAACCTCTTAAAAACGGAGATCTATATTTTTCTGTCTATATGCCGGCAATAATGATCGGAACTGTGGGCGGCGGGACAAAATTGAAGATCAAGCAGGAAGCCCTGTCGATAATCGGAGCAAAAACATCGGAAGAGTTGGCAGGTGTATTTATATCAACTGTACTTGCCGGAGAGATATCTCTCCTTTCGTCTCTTGAAGAAGGAAGTTTGGCTAAGTCACATCAATTATTAGGACGCTAAAGTATAAAGTAAAATCTGAAAATTAAAAACGACATATAAAATTTAATAACTTTTAACTTTACATTTTATTTTTTCCATTTTCATTTTTCCTTTTTAAATTAATATGATTGGTATCGTTTCGTACGGTTTTTATATTCCAAAATACCGTATTAAGATTGAAGAAATTGCAAATGTTTGGGGGAAAAATCCGGAAGATGTAAAAAAGTCGTTAAGAGTGATGGAAAAAGCCGTTGCTGGTAACGATGAAGATTCATTAACAATGGCTTATGAATCTGCAGTAATGGCTATGAGTGGTTTATCCTTAAAAAAGGACGATATAAAAGCCGTTTTCTTTGGATCGGAAACGCCTCCATATGTGGTTAATCCTGCCTCGACAATTTTGGGAGAGTTTTTGGATATAGATCACAACTATTTGGCTTATGATACGCAATTTGCTTGTAAGGCCGCGACCGGAGCTATGATCACCGCGAGTTCATTAGTCATATCCGGTTATACAAATTATGCTTTGGTAGTCGGGGCAGATAAAGCAAACTCTAAACCTCACGACCCTTTAGAGTATACATCAGCTTCAGGGTCGGCAGCTTTTCTGTTGGGAAAAGAAGATGTGATTTTGGAAATAGTTGACCAAACTTCTTTTTCGTCTGATACTCCGGACTTTTGGCGCAGGGAAGGAATCCGGTATCCTTCACACGGGGGCAGATTTACAGGGAAACCGTCTTATTTTTTTCATATTGAAAATGTTGTGAAGAGTTTGCTGAATAAAACAAAAATGAAACCTACGGATTTTGCTCGTGCCGTATTTCATATGCCCAACGGCAAGTTTCCCCGGGAAGTTGCGCGTACTTTAGGATTTTCCAAATGGCAGATTGAACAATCTCTAATCGTGGATTACCTGGGTAACTCTTATACGGCTACAGCTTTAATGGGTCTAGTTTCCGTCCTGGAAAAATCTAAAACCGGAGACATAATTCTTTTAGCCTCATATGGATCGGGAGCAGGGTCTGACGCTTTTGTCTTTAAAGTGACAAAAAATCTGGATAAAAGGAGAAGGGCATTTAAAAAAATAGTTGAGGATAAAAGATATATTGATTACCCGACGTATTTGAAGTATATGAATACTATATAGTTCTTTAGTTATGAGTTACTTAGTTAATTAGAACTGAAGCGAGTCTAAGTAACTAATAAACTAAGCAACTAAAAATCTATATGATATCAGTAATCGGTTATTACACTACTCAATTCGGCGAACTTTGGGAGAAATCCCTGTCTGATTTAATCGAGGAAGCCATAAACGGAGTTTTAAAAAATACGGGACTGGATAAGCGAGAGATCGATGCGATATTTTTTAGCAATATGTTGGCAGGTGTACTGGAGAATAATTTGCACACTCCTTCTAAAATTGCCGAGATATTGGGAGTCAATATCCCAATATTCAGAGTTGAGGCGGCATGTGCTTCAGGTGGAGTTGCTTTTCATCTGGCAAAAATTTATCTTGAATCAAAATCGAGTAAAACAGTTGTTGTTGTTGGAGCAGAAAAAATGACTGACTATTCACCGGAAGAAACAACCTCAGCATTAGCTTCAGCCGCCTCTGGCGAAGAGCAGGAAGCGGGTTTAACCTTCCCGGGTCTTTATGCCATGATGGCTAATTATTATTTACAAAAATATCTCTGCACTGAGGAAGATCTCGCATATGTTTCATATAAAAATCACTATCATGGAAGTTTAAATGATAAGGCACATTTTCGCAAAATTATTTCAGTTGAAAAAGTCTTAAACAGTCCCTACGTAGCTTATCCCTTAAAAGTATTAGATTGTTGTTCAACATCAGATGGTGCATCAGCCGTAATTTTAACTAATAATAATACTATTACTAAAAAGTCAAAAAGGTTTGTAAATTTGTTGGCATCCGAAGTAGCTACTGATACGATTTCATTGAAAGAGAGAAAACGATTGGATGAAGTATTGACTACTAAAATAGCTTCTGATAAAGCGTTTGTTGCCGGTAAAGTAAACAGAAAAAAAATCAATGTGGCTGAGTTACATGATTGTTTTTCCATAGCTGAAGTAATAGCAATGGAAGACTTGGGATTTTGGAAAAAAGGTGAGGGTGGAAAATTAATAAAAGAATTATCTACCATGCATGGCTCAAACAGTGAATTGATTATAAATACCTCGGGAGGGTTAAAAGCGTCCGGTCATCCGGTAGGCGCAACTGGTATTAAACAAATTGGAGAAATTTATTTGCAGCTAACCGGGCAAGCGTCAAACAGACAAGTGAAAAATGCTAAATACGGTTTAGCTCATAATGTTGGAGGATCGGGGGGAACAGCAGTAGTTACAATATTGGGTTGTTGATTTGTCATTCTCGCGAATGCGGGAATCCAGAAAACAAAAACTGGATCCCCGATCGGAGTCAGGGATGACATCATAAAAATATGATATCACCAGTAAAAATTTGGCGAAGGCAAAAAGAAATTCGAAACCTCTTAGGTATAAAAGGAGTAATTTTAACCTGGACATTAATTTATGTTTCAGGCAAAGATTTTAAAAAATACGCACCCTATCCTGTGGTTTTGGTTGAGTTTGAAAATGGAAAAAAAGCTGTTGGTCAATTAGTAGATTATGATAAAAAAAATCTAAAAATGGGAGAAAGAGTTATCTCGATTCTTAGAAAGGTAAGAGAGAGTAATTCTGAGGATGTAATCCCTTATGGATTAAAGTTTAAGCCAATAAATACTGTATAATTTATCAAGTATGAAAATCAAACGTAGAGCCAGCAGACAAATTAATGTAGGTAATGTTGCCTTAGGCAACTTCAATCCGATTCGGGTTCAGACTTTATGTACGACAAAAACTACTGATATAAAAGCTACAATAAATCAAATTTTAGAGTTGGAAAAAATAGGCTGTGAAATTGTACGGGTGATTGTCGATAATGTAAATGAGGCCGATTCAATTTCACAGATCAAAAAAGAAATAAATATTCCCTTAGTTGCTGATGTTTTATATAACGACGAGGTAATCCTAAAGGCTATAAGAAGAGGTGCAGATAAAATACGAATTAACCCTGGAAAACTTGAGTTGACCAACTTAAAAAGAGTTATTAACGAAGCAAAATCTTTCAATATCCCAGTGAGAATCGGTATTAATATGGGATCTTTACCCAATAATATTCTGGACAAATATGGGCAGACTTCGGAAGCGATGTTAGAATCAGCTTATCAGGCAGTTAATGAATTTGAAAAAGAAGGGTTTGATAATATTATCGTCTCACTCAAGGCTTCGGATGTTTTACAGACAATTGAAGCAAATTTGAAATTTGCAGAAAAAACTACTTATCCTATTCATATCGCATTAACGCAAGCAGGTTCTTCTTTTGGCGGTTTAGTAAAAACGAGTGTAAGTGTAGGGCACCTTTTACTTAGTGGAATAGGTGACACTCTCAGGTTTACCTTGGCCGGTAATCCCAAAAAAGAAGTTTTAGCCGGACATTATTTGTTACGATCGCTTGGATTAAGAGAAGGCCCGATTGTTATTGCCGGCTATAGTTCAAGATCCACAATTCCAGTTGATGAAATTGCTCAACGTCTAGAAGAGGAGTTAATCCAAGTTACCTCACCATTAAAAATAGTAATTTTAGCTTCTTTGGTTGAAAAAGATGAGATGCGAACTGCAGATTTAGGAGTAGCTGCTGATGGAGATGTAGGCGTAATCTTTAAAAAAGGTGAGGAAATAAAAAGAGTTGAAAAAGATGAAATTCTAAAAACACTTCTTGACGAACTAAATAATTTAGTACCTGCAAATAAATAAATTATTAACCTGGTGGAATTCTATGAGGTTGATATTTAATTAAGACTCCTTCGCTAAATAATTTGTTGTACCCCTCATCATAAGTCGCAATATATTTTATTTTTTGTTCCTGCAGTATAGCTGTATAAAAAGCATTATTAAAGGGCGCTTTAAATTCCAACTGCAGAGATAAGGCGTGAGAAAATATATTTTGATTATTGATATGAATTATTTTTATTCCTACCCTCTTGATTAAGTTTGTTATTTTGCTAACTACTTCTTTTTCTACTTCAATATTAGCTGGAAGCAAGGCGCTATTTTTTATTCTATAAAGTGAACTATTTAGTTTATTGATAGCTTCGTAAATGGCATTTAATGAACAAAAATAATTATCCCTCTGTTTTAGAAATAAAGCTATATCTCCAATGGTTTGTTTATGAAGAGGATGGTCTTGCAGAAAAAAAGCAACAATAATATTGTGATCAATATAAACAGACTTCATCTTTATTTTTTAGTAGATAAACTACCTGCATTCTTTTTAATCCAATCTTTATCTTTATCATTTAGATCCTCCATTAATTTATTCTTTTCTTCGAAGTTGCTATTTTCAACTATATTCATAATAACCTTTTTCTTTCCTGGAACGACCTCATAAAAAACCTGATCTCCGGCTTTTAAGTTAAGTAATTCTACAAGTCTACTCGAAAGGGTTGCGAATAAACTATTACCTATTTTGGTAATTTGGTAGTACTTTTTCATAATGTATATTATAGTAACTTGCCATATTATAGCAAAAAGACTTGCTAAATCCTATAATTTATTGTTTAAACAAATGCTTGACATGTTTAAACATTCTGCTATAATTCTCTCAAGTTCTTTATTTAAATATGAGTGGAGAATTGAGTAAAGAATACAGAAATATAGCCCTTCTAGGACGCTATAGTGTTGATGATCGTCGTCGAAAGGGGTATTCTGTTTCAGAAGCGCATAATATACCTCATTTAAGAGACGTTGCCAATTTAACTCATTTAGTTGGGGACATAGTTGGTTTTACTGCAAGAGAAAAATTTCTTACATTCATAACGGGATGGTCGCATGATCGAGTCCGTTCTCCGAGTGACAATCCCGACACAAAAGATGATGAGATAAGTGCAAATAAAACTAAAGAACTCTTAAAAGACTTAAGAAGGCGCAAAATTATTTTTACAAATCAGGAGGAACAAGAAGCTATTGCCTTTGCCATCAAAAACCATTCAAAATATCCAGAATGGTTAAAAGATCCTCAAACAAGAAATAATACTCCTGAAAGTTTAAAAGATAAGTTGTGGTTAGCATTGTTTGTTGCAGATAAAATGACTGCAAACGGACCAACTGTAATCGCACGAAGACCAAGTTATCAAGCAGGTGATAAGTTAAGAAGGCAGGATGGTGAGTGGAGAGATTTTGGTTTTATTCCCGATAGAGATGAAGGACTAGTGGTCGCAATCGAAAGTTTATTGCGCTTAGCATTTATTAATCCAGAAGGCATATACCCAGATAATTTAAAACCCTTAGTTCATCCACTTTATGAAACTCAGAGACAGTTTGTAGTAGGAATATGTCGAGCTGCAGGTTTATCCATACAAGATATTTCTACACTTCTATTAAACATGACAAATCAGGATGGTAAAAGTATTTTTGAAGTAAGAAAAATAAAGGCTCCAGTGGAGGTAGTGGATTTAGTAAGAGAAATTATAGAAAAAAGTGGAATATCAGAGGAGCAAATTCAATCTTCATCCGTTGATTTAGCCAATTCTGCTGCTGAAACAGTTGCTTATTTCAGCAATAACTTTGAAAAAGATCTAGATCAATTAGTTTTAGATCGGAATCCTCAAAATGAACAGGCAAGAAGTTGGCAGAAAGAAATGATTGCTCATAATAATGGTTCTTGGCTTGAGAACAAAAAAATAGAAATTGCTTTAGAAAAAAATACGCCGCATGACGAATCATTAATGCCATTGACAATGGGTTCACCAAACCGTGCGCCTAATTATGCTATTCAAAATTGGGGTGTGCCTATGATTGATGAGCGCACGGTAACCGACTTATATCAAGCAGAATGGGCGCAAGGTACAAAAGGTCAGCTTGACTCAGTTTCTCAGGCAGCGGAGCGAGCAGGATTAGGAAATCATCCTGAATTACTTCGTCAAAAAACTGCGCAAGTTGTTAAAGAAATATTAAAAAATTACCCATTTACAGATAAATTGCGCATTTTAGACGTGGGAATAGGGCCAGGCCTATCATCTTTGGCAACTTGGTTGGCTATACCAAAAGAATTGAGATCAAAAGTAGAAATGGTTTTACTTGATCCTTCGGCGAAAAGTCTCGATGCGGCTGAACAGCTAATGAAAGAACATGAAATAGATTATCGAAGAATTGACGGGGTGGATTTAGATATACCTCAATATTTATTTAAAGAAAGCGTTGATATTTTGACAGGAGTTGCGTCAATCCACCACCATTCAAGAATACCATTTGATATTTATAATCGAGTTTTAAAACCGGGAGGATTTGCTGTTTTTGCTGATTGGCATAATTCTATATGGGAGAACCCAGCTAGCGTTTATCTATTTCTTCAAAGTTTTGATTGGCCAAAAAAAACAGAAGGTTTGGCACATTTCTTACAAGTGTATCCAAAAGCTAAAGAAAAACTTCCAGAATTGAGTGATTCAGCAGTTAGGCAAGCAAACGAAGATATCACTAAATTTTGGTTGGCCTATGCTGAAATTTTAAGTCAAGAAGGAGATTTAGGTCAAAATGCAATTTGGCCACTTGAAGGACATAGGCCGGTCGAAAGATATGTGGAAAGTATGGAACAAGTTGGATTCTTAATGAATACAGTAGAAATAAGAAGAATAATTGAAAGTGGAGTAGTTGATTCTAATCCATATCAATTATTACCAGATTCAAGTTTATTAAATGTAACTATTGGCCAAAAGCCAAAATAAAAGTTGGAATGATTATTTTGTTAAGATAGACAAATAATAGTATGACAAAACAAATTTCTTATTCTGCTCCGGCAAAAGTAATACTTTCCGGAGAACATGCGGTTGTTTACGGAAAGCCTGCGCTGGTTTCCGCATTGGATTTCAGATTAAAGATCAGGGTTTGGAAGGATAAAAAAAACAGCAAAGATGAAATTATTTTGATGATAGCCAAGAATGTAAAGAGTTATCTTAATGAACAAAAAATAAATTTTGAGGATAAGCCATTCGGTTATGAAATTAACTCAACTATTCCCATTAAACAAAGGCTGGGTTCTTCAGCGGCATTCTGCGTTGCTGCAACTGCAGCCTTTTTGGAATTTTATTCAGGTAGAAATTTTGAGAAGGAAATAATCAATAATATTGCCTACCAGTGCGAAAAGTATTTTCATATCAATGCATCCGGAGTGGATAATTCCGTATCTTGTTTTGGCGGATTGATTTTTTACCGGAAGGAGTTTGAGTTTTTAAAGAATATTTCCTCTTTGAATTTTAAGATTCCTAAAAAAATTGAGGAGGGATTATATTTAATTGACAGCGGAAATCCGGTTGAGTCGACCGGATATTTGGTAAACAACGTTGTGGGAGGAAAATATAATAAATCTCCCAGATTGGTTGAAGAAATTCTGAATGATATTGAAAAAACTACGAAAAGGATGGTAGTTTCAATAGTTAAGGAAGACAGGGAATTTTTTGCCAAGTCGTTAATAGACAATCAAATATTTTTGGATATGCTGGGGGTTGTTTCAGATAAGGCAAAAAAATTATTGAAAAATTTGAAATCATACGGGTATGGAAAGGTTACGGGCGGCGGTGGTAAAAAAGAAGGGTCAGGCTATATGCTTTTTATTACGGATAAGCCTAAAGTGCTGGAAAAATATTGTAAAAATAAAAATATTAAATTCTTTAAATTCAAACAGTCCTACGAAGGTGTTAAAAAAGAATTAATTTAATTACGATTCAGCTTATTGCCAAAACCCGATTCCCGACCGAAGCGGTCAGGAAAAAGGTTGGCGTAATGCTCTAATAAATTATGAAAATTAAGGCATCTGCTCCGGGAAAGTTGATGTTGATGGGGGAACATGCTGTGGTTTACGGTTATCCCTGTATTGTGACAGCGGTTGACAAAAGATTATATGTTGAGGCGGAAATAATAGAAAAAAAAGAAGATGAAATAATAACACCGCAGGTTAAAGAGAGTAGATTTGTCTTGGAGACTCTAGCTTATTTCAGGGAAAAATTCAAAATTAATAAACGTATAAGAATAGCTACTCAGGGAGATTTTTCCCACAATGTAGGATTGGGTTCTTCATCGGCTGTAACCGTAGCAACTTTTTCTGCTTTGAATTCACTATTTAATCTGGATTTAACAAAAAAGCAAATTTTTAATTTAAGTTTCACAGTAACCATCAAAATTCAGGGTGTCGGATCAGGATTTGATATTGCAGCAGCAACTTTTGGAGGGACCTTATATTTTGTCAAGGGCGGAAAAGTTATTGAGCCATTACTAATTGATTCTATCCCGTTAGTTGTTGGTTATTCAGGAATTAAAGCAGATACTCCATATTATGTAAGAAAAGTAGCAGAGGCATTTAAAGACAGAAAGCCTGAGATGGTCACGATTTTTATTCAGATTTCTGACCTAGTTAATAAAGCCAAAAAAAGTCTGATTGAAAAAAACTATTCAGCACTCGGGAAGTTAATGAGTAAAGACCAGAAATATTTGCAGAAATTAGGGGTAAGCATTCCTCAACTTGATAAAATGAACGATGCCGCATTGGGAGCCGGAGCATTCGGAGCCAAATTATCCGGTGCGGGCGGTGGAGACTGTATGATTGCACTTGTTTCAGACGGCAAAAGAAGTGAAGTAGAAAAAGCAATTAAAAATGCCGGCGGGGAAATTATAAATATTAAAAATAATGCAGAAGGGGTCAGGTTGGAAAAATAATTATGCCAAAAGATGATCAAAAAGAAATGTTTGTTGTCGTTGATAAAGATGACAATATTCTGGGTTATAGGACCAGATATGATTGCCACCACAATAATAAATTAATACACCGTGCAATCGCAATCGTAATTTTTAACAGCAAGGGTGAATTATTAATGCAAAAAAGAAGCAAGTCCAAAGACACTAACCCAGGATTTTTCTCCATGTCCGCGGCAGGACATGTAGGGAAAGGAGAGACATACTTGGAAGCGGCCAGAAGAGAATTATTTGAAGAATTGGGAATAAAAACAGAATTAAGATTTAAGAAAAAAATAATATTAAAAAGTAATCAGGAATCTGAAATGGATGCGATTTATGAGGGAAATTTCGAAGGACCTTTTAATATTGATCATGATGAAGTTGAAAAAGTAGATTTTTTATCGCCAAAAAAAATTAAAAAAATTGTTGATAAGCTAACTCCATTCGCCTTAAAAGGTTTAAAATCGTTAAAGATTATATGAAAGCTACTGCAGTTGCTCCTTCAAATATTGCCTTTATTAAATATTGGGGGAAAAAAGTTGAAAAATTAAGAATTCCAAGTAATGGAAGCGTTTCAGTTAATTTGAGCAATCTTTTAACAACTACTACTGTAGAATTTTCACCGAAATTAAAAAAGGATATTATCTTCTATAACAAAAAAATAGTAGGAGAGGGAAGAACACATAAAAGGGTTATCGCTCATTTAAACAGGATTAGGAATTTAGCAAAGATAAACTATAAAGCAAAGACAATTACTCAAACTAATTTTCCGGATTCGGTTGGTCTAGCGTCTTCTGCTTCAGGCTATGCTGCTTTGACGGTAGCCGCATCAAACGCTGCTGGTTTGAAACTTTCGGAAAAAGATCTAACAATTTTAGCTAGAGTCGCTTCGGGTTCTGCCTGCCGATCTATCCCTGATGGATTTGTTGAATGGTTGGAGGGCAACTCTCATGAGTCTTCTTATGCTTTGTCAATTTTTCCACCTGATTATTGGAAATTAACAATAGTGGTTGTTGTTGTTGGGCGAGAAAAAAAACAAGTCAGTTCTACTCAAGGCCATAGAGTCGTTAAAGAAAGCCCATTTTTTAAATCCAGATTAAAAAATATTAAAAAAAAGATAACCGATGTTAAGAAATTTATTAAAGAAAAAAATTTTGCAAAATTTGGCCATTTAGTTGAAAGAGAAGCACTCGAATTACACGCCTTAACGTTAACTTCAAATCCTCCAATTATTTATTGGCAACCTGAAACAGTTAGATTAATGAATTTAATTCAGATTTGGAAACAGGAGGGGCTAGAGATTTATTTTTCGATTGATGCAGGTCCTAACTTATTTCTTTTCTCAAAAGAAAATGATACTAACGACTTATTAAAAAAACTCAGGGATAATAAATTTAATGATTTTATCTTAAATAAACCAGCCAGTGGAGCCAGATTAATCAAAAACGACCTATCTTAAAGTTGGAAGAGTAATTTCCCAGCCTTTGGGTGTTACTTTGATAATTTTAAGAATATTACCTGCAATCAGATTGAAAAGGGTCAGGGCAACTATGACTAAAAACATTCCGATTACCGCATTGGTTATTTTAGCTTGAGCTTTACTGATTTTTTCCTTTTCACCCCCTGAGGTAATCCAGTCAAAGGCTCCCCAGAGCATATAGATAAGTAAAAAGATCCCAGCCACGATTATAAATATTTTAATTGCTCCACCGATGAATACCCCGAGATCTTTCGGAGCTCCTGTCGGAGCTGCGATTGTGCCAAATATTTGACCAGGTTGCATAAATTATATTGGGGCAGCAATTTTAAAAACTGTACTAATTAATTTGACAAAGAGAAAACTCAGGATTACCAGAACTAAACCCAGTATAGCATAGGTCATTATTTTTTGAGATTTTGCAAGGTTTTCAGGATTGCCACCAGATGTGATCCTGGTAAAGGCGCCCCATAATAGCATAATCAAAAGAAGGATGGCGGCTCCGATAATGAGCATAGGAAGAATTACGTTGAGCAGATGTGCAAAAGTTGCAATCCTGGCGGGAGGAAAGTTGGTTGAATTTATTTGGTATGCGGCATAGACCATAATCTGAGTTTATACAAAATGATTTTTTAAGTCAAGCAAGACAAATATTATACGAATGCTACGAATGAAAAATGCTAATACCGCTAATATGCTAATTCAGATTATAGACATCAGTATTAGTATATTCGTATCATTCGCACAAAGATTTGCATCATTCGTATTATAATGTGTATTTATGAATGTTCCAACTCATATTGCAATTATCCCGGACGGTAATCGGCGGTGGGCAAAAAAGAGAGGGCTTCCGACTTATCAGGGACATAGATTTGCAGCCGAAAAAAATCTCCCGGATTTATTAGAAAAAGCAGGTAATTTAGGTGTTAAGTATTTTACTTTTTGGGCACTATCTACAGAAAATTTAGAAAAAAGGACTAAAAATGAAGTTGACAGGCTTTTAAATTTAACCAGGTTTTTTTTAAAAAATAAAATAAAAGAATTTAAAAAAAAGGGAGTTAGGATGACGATGATTGGTAATCTCAAAAAACTTCCTAAGGACATTCAAGACTTAATTACACAAAGCTTAGAACAAACAAAAAATAATAAAAAAATGACTGTAGTTTTTGCTTTAAATTATGGAGGAAGAGAAGAGATTATAAGAGCAGTAAAAAGAATTCAGAATTCAGAATTCAGAATTCAGAATTTAAACTCAGACAAATTTTGTAATTTCTTAGATACGAAAGGGATTCCAGATCCAGATTTAATTATCAGAACCGGAGGAGAAAAAAGACTTTCAGGATTTTTACCTTGGCAGAGCGTATATAGCGAGCTATATTTTTCAGATCTATTTTTTCCCGATTTTAGCGCTAATGAATTAGAGAAGGCAGTACGTGATTATTCTTTGCGTCAAAGAAGATTTGGGAAATAAATAAAATGAAAGACAATTTGGTTTTGTCTTATTTGGAAAATTATAGCAAAAAAACTATACCTCTATTTAATTACTTCTTTAATGCAAAAAAAAATGAAGCAAGAAAAATAGGTGCAAATCCTTACGATTTGCTAAAGCAATTTATAAAAACGGCGATTTTAGGGAAAAAAATAAGAGGGGCTCTGATGGTTTTGGGATTTGAGATAGCTGGAGGTAAAAAATTAGAAGCTATTTATGATGCAAGTTTATTTATCGAGTTGATGCATTCGGGTCTTCTGATTCATGATGATGTTATGGATAATACTGACTTAAGACGCGGACATCCAAGTCTTCATAAACAATACTCTCCTGAACACTTGGGCAAATCCATGGCTATAAATGCCGGAGATCTGGCATTTTATCTTTCTTGGGAGAAATTGATGAATAGTAATTTTCCAACTGAAAGATTAATTTTAGCCGGAAAAATTTACTCTGAATTTTTGACAAGAGTAATCTATGGCCAAATTTTAGACATCGTCCCTGACAATAATAAAACAATTTCAAAAACAAACATTCTCAGTAAATTAAGATATAAGACGGCTGAATATACCGGCGTTTTCCCCCTTTTAGTAGGCGCAATTTTGGGTGGTATGAAAGATGAAAAAAAGCTAAGACTTCTGAAGGAATATGGACTTGCACTGGGTTGGGCATTCCAGATCCAGGATGATGTTTTGGGTTTATATGGTGATAAGGAAAAGACGGGTAAGCCGGTTGGTTCTGATTTAAAAGAAGGAAAAAAAACCCTATTTGTTTACTATCTGTTAAAACATGGAAATGCAAAACAAAAATCTTTTATCTTGTCGATACTTGGAAATAAGAATGTCAACAGTCAAGACGTAAATAAAGCTCAAAAGTTATTTAAAGAAATCGGGGCCTATGATTACGTTATTAAACTCGGTTGGGACTATGTTAAGAATGGCAAAAAAGCAGTCCCCGCAATCACATCGGACAAAAAATTACAGAAGATTCTGACATCTTTTATCGTCTTCATGATGGAAAGAACAAGGTAGGATTGTCGTGTATAATAATTTTGATGTTCATACCTTCTTTTACCATAACCAACAAAATCCTAAATAATATCTCAAAGATCGAGGCGGCGGAGGAAGTTATAAGACATTCACCACTTTTACCCCTATGGGAGAAGGAGTTTAGGGAAGATGCAATTGTCAGATCCGCTTATCATGGTACTCATATTGAAGGAAATGCACTGCAGAAGGAAGATGCAAAAGACATACTGGAGGGTAAAAATGTCGTAGGCAGGCCGAGAGACATCCAAGAAATAATTAACTACAGAAAAGTTATAGAGTTTATCGATGTGGAGGCAGTCAAAAAAATAGATAAAATTACCGAACAGATTATTAAAAAACTGCATAGAATCATTGCCTACAAAGTTCTCCCGTTGGAATTGACTGGTGAGTATAGGGAAAAGCAAGTAGTCGTGAGAAATTCAGAAACCGGCGAGGTGACATTTAAGCCTCCACCACCTTTGGAAATACCGTATTTAATGAGAGAGTATATCTATTGGTTAAATCGGGAAGATAAAGAGCTTCATCCGATTTTAAAAGCGGGAATAGCCCATCATGAACTTGTGCGTATTCATCCGTTCATTGACGGAAACGGACGGGTAGCTCGGATACTTGCAACTCTGATACTATTGCTTGGCGGATATGATATCAGACGCTTTTTTTCACTGGAAGAATATTACGATAAAGATGCAATATCCTATTATGAAAATTTAAAAAAGGCATCCTCCGGAAATATAACCTCGTGGTTAGAGTACTTTACTTTTGGTGCCGGTATTGAATTTGCAAAAATTAAGGAGAAAATTCTAAAGCTTTCCAAAGATGTAAGGTTAAAAGAAAAGTTCGGGGGAAAGCAAATTTATTTGACCGAACGGCAAGTCAAGATTATCGAGTATATTCAGGAGGTGGGTTATCTTCAGAATCAAATTTTCCCAAGTCTTTTTCCCAACATTTCCGAAGATTCAGTGCTTCGCGATTTGCAGGATTTGATAAAAAAAGAACTGATTAAAAAAGTGGGAAGTACCAAAGGAGCCAGATACGTAATGGTTTGATGTATTATAAATCCGAAGCACTAAATCCGAAATCCGAAACAATGTTCAAAATACAAATGATTAAAATCCAAAATGTTTAGAACAATTGAATTTAGAAAATTAGAACTTGTTTCGAGTTTCGATATTCGAATTTCGAATTTGATTATAATAACATGATGGATGAAAAATTTTTAGAACTGGTTTATCTAATATTTTTGTTACCCAGTCTTTTTTCTCTTACTCTTGTTGCGGAAGGTATCTATAATATTTCTCGGCGTGAGGAAGGATTTTTTACTTTTACTCTAGGAATTTTATTTTTAGTCGGTCTGACAATTGCGTATTTATTTTTATTTAATAAATAGCGTTTTCGGAAATCGAACCATGAAATTTAGCAAGCTTGCATATTTTGTAGAACAGATTGAGAAAACATCATCCCGTTTAAGTATTACGCATCTTTTGGCAGAGTTATTTAAAAAACTGGATAAGGAAGAAATAGAAAAAACCGTTTACTTGCTCCAAGGAAGGCTGGCTCCCTTATATAGCGCTATCGAGTTCGGAATGGCGGAAAAAATGATCGGCAGGTCTGTAGTCACCGCCCTGTCAATTGATAAAAAATCTTTTGAAAATGAGTTTAAAAAAATTGGTGATCTGGGGAAGGCAACCGAGTATTTTAAAAAGCAGATAAGCCTACTAGAGCATGATGATTTATCTATTTTAGAAGTTTACGACAGTCTCTACAAATTGGCTACTGCGTCTAAAGAAGGGTCTCAAGACGTAAAGGTACAGATTTTAGCCAGGTTAATCGGCCAGCTGGATTCGTTATCCTGCCGATATTTAGTTCGGATTCCCATAGGAGTATTGCGCTTGGGATTTTCTGACATGACGGTTTTAGACGCATTTTCCTGGATGATCCGCGGAGATAAGAGTCTAAGACCACAGATTGAAAAAGCCTATCATGTAAGACCGGACTTAGGATTTATCGGAAAGGTCATCAAAAGCGACGGCTTAGCAGGTTTAAAAAATGTAAGACCACATCTGTTTACACCAATACTCATGATGAGGGCAGAGAGATTGTCTTCCGCTAAAGAAATTTTAGAAAAGATCGGGAAATGCGCCGTCGAGTCAAAATATGATGGATTCAGACTACAGATACACATTAAAAAGTCAAAAGTAGAAGAGGTACGACTGTATTCTAGAAATTTGGAAGATGTATCATTTATGTATCCTGACATTATCGCAGGAGTAAAAAAAGAGATTAAGGTTGATGAAGTAATTTTTGAGGGGGAAGCTATAGGTTTTGATCCTCACTCTGGTAATTTTCTTCCCTTCCAAGAAACCGTTCAGAGGAAGAGAAAATATGGCATAGAGGAGAAAGCAAAAGAAATACCGCTAAAACTTTTTGCATTTGAGCTTTTATTTCTGGATGGAAAAAATTATCTGGAAGTTCCCTTTATCGAAAGAAGAAAAAAACTGATGTCATTGATAAAAACAAGCGGAGATATTTTTAAGGACGTTTTAATTACCGCGCCAGAAGAAATAACAGAAGATGAAAAAAAATTGGAGCTTTTGTTTGATGACGCGGTTTCCAAAGGTCTGGAAGGAATTATTGCCAAAAAACTGAATGGTGTGTATAAACCGGGAGCGAGGGAGTGGAACTGGATCAAGTTTAAACGAAGTTATTCCTCAAAAATTGATGACACTATCGACTGCTTAGTGATGGGTTATGATTACGGTAAAGGTAAGAGGACAGATTTTGGAATAGGCGCCTTTTTAGTGGGTATATTTGATGAAAAACAAGACAAGTTTTTGACGGTAGCTAAGATTGGGACCGGACTTTCTGATGTGGAGTGGAAAGAGTTAAAAGTTAAAAGTGAAAAGTCAAAAGTCAAAAGTAAGCCGGCTCTATATGATGTTGATAAGATGATGGAATGTGATGTCTGGGTGTCGCCGTTGATAGTAGTAGAGATTAAGGCCGATGAAATCACAAAATCCCCTGTCCATACCGCGGGTAGAAAACTAAAAGCTTCTAAATCGGGAAAAGCTTTTGAGGTCGATGTCCCGGGATTTGCTTTGCGATTTCCTAGACTGCAAAGATTCCGTGACGATAAAAGACCGGAGGACGTAACCTCTTTAAGGGAAGTTAAGAAAATGTTTATAAAACAAACTAAGTAGCATCATTTAAAGATGTGGGCCTCTAAGTGTTTTTATTAATCTAGTGGGATATTCAATAAAAAATGAGGTAACATTATGTTTTATCCTTCTGCCGGAGGATTTAACAGCTAAATCGGGATCATAACCTATTGTTCCTCCCTGTCGGTTGACATGAATCGCCAGATCAATATCTTCATGCACTTTTTTATCGTCTACGCAGACTTTTTCTCTTACCTTTTGCCACATTTTTTTAGTAATAGCCATATTAAGACCTAGCAGAGGGTAGTGTCCTTTAACTAATTTCATAAAATTCAGGAAAAATTTAGAAGCAAGATCATTTCTTGGGAAAATATCGTAGTAGATTACTGGACCGACCAATGCGTCAATCCGTGCAGAAAAATTCTGTTTAATTTTTTTTATCCAGTTGGATGGAACGACAGTATCGGCGTCACAGCGAGCAATAATTTCATTTTGCACTGTGTCAAAACCGATGCTGCGAGCATGTCCAATACCTTTTGTTCGTCCTTCTATTACCTTTACGTTAAATTCTTTGGCGATTAATATTGTTTTATCCTGGGATAAATTATCCACTATGATAATTTCATCCGGTTGTTCTACTTGTTGTTTTAAACTGTTAAGGCTGTTTCGAATATACTTTTCCTCATTATAGGCGGGAATAACAACAGAAATTTTCATGTTTTATATAATATATCAGTATTTTGCCAGATATGAAAGAATCTATATATTTTTCAATTATTATTCCGACGCTTAATGAGGAAAAGTTTCTGCCTAAGCTTTTGAAAAATTTAAAGCAGCAGAAAGAGAAAAATTTCGAGGTAATCATTGTCGACGGACAATCTTCTGATAAAACTTATGAAAATACTTTGGAATTCAGACAATCATTTCCCTTAAGTTTTCATGAGCTAAAGAAAAAAAATGTATCTACACAACGAAACTATGGAGCCAGAGTTGCAAAAGGAGAATACCTAATTTTTTTAGATGCAGACGCAGGTATAAGTCCAAACTTTACTTACAATCTTAAAAAGTATATTGGTAGGAAAAAGGGATTAGTTTTAATTCCGTATACTAATCCCGATCAAAAAGATCCTCAAGCTAAGTTTATCTTCAAAATAGCTAATATTTTAACTGAGTTTTCGCAAACAATAGGTAAGCCATTTTCAAGAGGAGGTAATATGGTATTAGAAAGGCATTTTTTTTATAGACTGGGAGGATTTAATGAAGAACTATATATATCTGAGGATCATAATATTATTCAAAAAGCTTACGATTGGGGAGTTAGGCCTAAATTTTTACGCGATATTAAAGTTAAATTTTCCTTAAGAAGAATGCGTAGAGAGGGGCAATTTACTTACTTTTATAAATATTTGGTAGCGACCGGTAATGTATTAATAAAGCGTGATATTAAAAAGAAAATTTTCGAATATGAGATGGGTGGGGGAGTGGAAAAAGTAGTTAGAGATAAGCTTTTTTTCAAACGAAATTTGAAACATTTTCTAAAACAACTAAAACAATTCCTCAAGCAAGAAATAGATATTTAATCTGACTTGAAAGTGGAGATTATCGGGTAATGATCTGAGAATTCTTCATCAATTCTTTCCGTCTTTAATAATTTAATTTTTTTATAAAACGTATAATCGGGCTTTAGATTTTGATTATAATATTTTTTGACTAATATAGAGCCTAGTCTCTGAAAGAAATTATATTTTGCAAACTTACTATCGGAAATTTTAAAAGTGTAATTTATGCCTTTGGTTGCTTCTTTGTATCCATAACTACTCATTAAATTTTCTAATTTTTTTCTGCTATAAGGAAAATAGTTAAAGTCACCAGTAATTATCGTAGGAAACCTGTTTTTATTTAATCCATGATTTAATACTATTTCAAGTTGCTTATTGCGAGTACGATTTATGCCAATAAGGGTTAAATGAACATTATATATCGTTACCGTTTTACTCTTTCCAGCTAATAAAAAATCAGTTCGTAAAATTGTCCTTGGTTTACTGCCTCCTTTTAAAACTTTTAAAGCTGCAGAAATCATTTCCAATAAACTTTTCGGGAGATTAACGTAATTAGTATCGATTAATTTGATTTTTTTAGGATTAAAATAAGTTGCTATACCGTACACCTTACCGAATTTAATGAGTGAATTTGAGTAGTCCGCTAGTTTATATCCATATTTTTCCAGGCGATTCAAATTGTCTTCATTTGTATCGACTTCCTGAAAACACAAAAAGTCAGGTTTGTATTTGGAAAGAATCTTTCCAAGTTGGGAAAAAGCCTTATTGAATAAGACATTGTAAGTTAGAAGTGAAAAAGTCATTAAGTAAATTATACAAGAAGATTTTGCGTTGAAGATGTCAAAGTCTCTAATTCACAATTTATCCACAATTTTTTATCAAATTATTTTTACTATCAGCTGGCGCTAAAATATAATTAATTTTCTATAGGCTTATCTTATAGAAAAGTTTATTTTTCTATAGGTCTTGACAAGGAACTTGCATTAGTCTATAGTTTAATTATGGATAAAAAAATATCTCTACAGAGGCCTAAGAAATATAGGGAGGACTTAAAATTTTTGGACAGAAATGAAGCTGTACGCTTTGTCCGACAACAGTTTATAGAGTTAGTAAAGAAAAATTTGCGTGTCCCGGTTCAAATTTACCATTTATAGAAAAAAAGAGCATCACTACCGCTCGTATTAGGGGACGACGAGTAGTAATGCTCTTTTTTATCCCGAAAGCTGTTTTTTTCGGGATCATCAACTAACATAACAGAAAGATTTTTCTTTGTCAACTCTCATCATAAACTTAACTGATACAGTGCCCCCTGTTTTTTAGATGTTTCAAAAATTAATTTACCAATTCGGGAAAATTTATTTTTTTGCAGTTTGGGATACTTCTTCTTTTCTATCCCCGATACAATAACGTATGACACATTATATTTTCGTAATAGTTCTTTAGTGAGCGTAAGGTCTTCGGATTCATAAATATTAGCAATGTCGGGAATTCTTTCACCTACTACATCAGCAGATCCTCGCCACAGCCATTCATGTACCCACCAACCAGCAACAGTTGGTAAACCCGTGTAGGCGGACATTCTCTCGAAGTCAGTATAGGAATCGCCCTGCGCTTCAAGAATTACAGGTTGTCCTTTAATTCTTGAGTTTATAAAGTCGATAATCTCCTGATCTTCGGGTATTAGTCCATCAGAAGAAATTACATCCACCATCCATTTGGCACCATCAAGTTCGACCGGACGATCTAATTGACCATAGTAGGAGGGAATTGAGTACAGCGGATAAATGGCTATAAAGAAAAAGAAAAAAATAAAAATAAAGACTAGGAGCCGATTTATTTTGTTAGCAAGGTGTTTGATTTTATAAAAAGTAAAAGCTGAGGCAATTCCCATCATGATAAATGCCTGATAACCTAACTTAAACATGGTATTGGCGCGAAAATGCTGAGGATAGATGTCTTTGATATAAAAAAACTCAGGAATAATTAATAAAAATGTAGCAAAGGAAAAAATAATCAGGAAGAAATGATCAACCACTGTTTTTTTATCTTCAAGCCGGCGAACTACTAAAAATAATATAAAATTTATCCAGAAGAATCCCCAAAGCAGAAAGAGCATCCAGATTGGAGAAACTTGACAGTTACCTTTTTCAAAAAGAAAGGGGCCGATTTTTCCGATTTTTACTAAAAATGACGGGCTACAGTTTACTCCGATACCTGTAACAAATGGTTTAAAGTAAATTGAAAACGGTAAAGCAAACAGAATGAAAGAGGAGATTAAGTAAAAAATTGAGATAAAGAAAGATTTGGTTAACCCGGATATAAAATACAAAACAATTATGATTAATAGAATATAAATTGGTCCGTCAAAGGCATTGGTCATGTAGTGAACTGCGGTCAAGAAACCGAGAAAAATAATGGGTGTGATATTTATTACATTAATGGCGATAACGGGAATAGAGATATTTAAGGAGAATGGCCCAAGCTCAAATTTTAACCTGTAATTTTTAACTTTTTTAAAGTTAGTATTTAAACCTTTCCGGCTTTGAATATAAAAAATAAAAAGGAATGCAAGAGTAAACAAGACAAAGGGAATGTCAAATACGTGTCCGTGCATATCTGCGACTACCCAGGAATAGGAAGGGAATTCGTGAATAGTATCGGGAATGAATCTTGTAGCGTTAGGGTACCAATATTTACCAGGATTATACCAGGACAAAATTTCCCAAAAGGGTATCGGGCTTTCGTTGGGATAACCTTTAGTAAAAACATAAATCGTATGCAAATTTCCACCCAAACTGACAATAAAACTCCCGACCAATCCGAAAAAGACATTTTTGATAGTGTTGAACGAATCAAAAGCAAAGTTTTTTATTTTTGTTTGATACTGAAAGATAGTGCCAATGACTAAGGAAAAACTCTGAATAACGGTTAGAGCAAAAGTAGAAGCCAAGATTAAGTTGTAGCCAATGGTCGCTTTTATACCCGTTAATTTGATAAGGATCGCCCCGGTTAAATGTCCAAAGTAATAATAGTTTATATAGTAGCCGTTTGATTTGCCCGTCTCTGCAGAAAGCCAAATGTCTAAGGGAGGAAAATATTTAGATCGGAGGATGGAGCTGATAAAGCCAAAATCCATAAATTTCTCGAGACCCCTGATTGACGGTTCTTGACCACGGACAAATGCCCAAAAAAGTAAAGCCAAAAGAAAGAGAAATTCTTCAAAGATGATCAAAAAGAGAATGGGGAGTTCTTTGTTGGTAATACTTATTTTAACTTTTTTAATTATCAAAAAGTTTAATAATGCAAAAATAAGCAAAAGAAAAATTAAACTTAACTGACTGAAAGGGAGAATTTTTAAGATGCCCAATAGAAAAACGGTATAGCTTAAAAAAAGAATTGCCAGTGTTTTTGAAATCGCATAGCCTAAATCAGGAAAAAAACGTCCAAAAATTTTTTGTGTTATGGGGAAAAAAATGATTCCTAGTAGAAAAAATGCCCCATACCATTGCAGTGAAGTATATATCCAGTTCATAACTTTGTATTATATAATACTACAAATATCTTTTAACTATGGATAATAAATTCACTCCCGGACAAGTTGAGGATAACATTTATCGATTTTGGGAAGATAAGGACTTGTTAAGACCTGAAACAGGAAAAACTTTTACTATTTTAATGCCGCCTCCCAACGCTAACGCCTCACTTCATGCGGGACACGGGATGTATGCGGTTGAGGATATTTTAATCCGTTACAAAAGATTGAGAGGTTATTCCAGTCTTTGGATACCCGGTACTGACCACGCCGGTTTTGAAACCCAGTACGTATACGAAAAACATCTTAGCAAACAAGGCAAATCAAGATTCGATTTTAACAGGCAAACTCTATATGACAACATTGCAAAATTTGTAAAGGATAATTCGGGATTGATCTACAGTCAATTTAAAAAATTGGGTTTTTTAGCCGATTGGAAAAGAAGTGTTTTTACTCTCGACGATCATGTTTTGGAGACGGTCTTGGAGACATTTATAAAAATGGAAAAAGACGGATTTATTTATAAAGATGAATATATTGTTAATTACTGTACACACTGCGGAACATCATTATCAGAACTTGAGACGATACATGTAGAACGTAAAGACCCGCTTTATTATCTAAAATACGGTCCTTTTGTATTAGCAACAGTCAGACCGGAGACGAAATTTGGTGATACCGGGGTCGCCGTTCATCCTAAAGACAAGCGTTATAAAAAATGGGTGGGAAAAGAAATCGAGGTTGAGGGCTTGCTGGGTAAATTTAAAATAAAAGTAGTAGCCGACAAAATGGTTGATATGAAATTTGGTACGGGAGTAGTTAAGATTACTCCGGCCCATGATCCCAATGATTTTGAAGCAGGGAAACGACACGGTTTGGAAGTAAAGAGAATTATTAATATAGATGGCAGATTGAATGAACTTACGGGTCCCTACGAAGGTTTAAAAGTAAAACAAGCGAGAATAAAAGTCGTTGAGGATTTACAAAAAAAAGGTTTAATAGAAAAAATTAATGAAAATTATATGCATGCGGTTACCGTGTGTTATAAATGCGGCCGGGATCTGGAGCCGACAATTATTCCCAACTGGTTTATCAAAGTAAAAGATCTTAAAAAACCGGTAATTGAGGTTATAGAAAAAGAGAAAATAAAGTTCTTTCCCAAAAGATATAAAAAACAAATACTTCAGTGGTTGAAAGTGATGCACGACTGGCCGATCAGCAGACAGATTGTCTGGGGGATCAGAATTCCGGTTTGGTACCAAGTTAAAGGAAATGAAAATAAAATCTGGCTCAATTTTATCGACCGAAAAGGAGAATTTAAAAAAGGAACAATCAGGCAGCATCTAGATAATGGTTACGACCTGAGTGAAATAAAAGCAGGTCTGCAGCAAATTACTGTACCGGTTTATAAACAGGAAAAAGTAAAGTATATAGTTTCTATCGACGAAGCAAATAACAATCAAGATTGGATTCAAGAGACTGATACTTTTGACACCTGGTTTTCTTCGGGTCAGTGGCCGCTGGTTACTCTTACTAAAGACGAGTATAAAACCAGGTTCCCAACCGATGTTATGGGAACTTTATCCGACATACTTCCGTTTTGGGTTTCCAGGATGATTTTATTTTCTTTATACATAAAAAAAGAAATACCTTTTAAAGACGTTTATCTTTGGTCAAAGGTAGTAGACAGCAAGGGTCAGAAAATGAGTAAAAGTAAGGGTAATGTAATTAATCCGATCGATCTGGTAGATAAATACGGCGCGGATGCATTCAGGGCATCTCTAATTTTTGGAACTGGTTCGGGAAGCAATGTCCCCCTGGCTGAAGAAAAAGTAATCGGCATGAGGAATTTTGCAAATAAAATTTGGAATATAGGACGATTCATATATCTAAATATTAAAGATCAAAAATCAAAAATCAAAACTGCAAATAAAAAATCAAAAATATTCTCTAATTTGGAAAATGAATTTAACGAAGAAAAAAAACAGTATTTAAAATCAATGAACTCTTATAAATTTTCACAGGCATTAGGATTGGTATACGAATTTATTTGGCATCGATTTGCGGATTATTATATTGAGGAATTGAAACAAGAGTTAAAAACTGGTAGAATTGAAGTTCTTGAAGAATTGCAGGGTGTTTACTTCGAGAATTTAAAAATGCTTCATCCATTCATGCCCTTTGTAACCGAGGCAGTCTGGAAAGTATTTCACGGAGAAAATAAATCAATATTAGTTGAACGCTTGTCATTCCCGCGAAAGCGGGAATCCAGAAGTTAATTAATTTAAATAGATTCCCATTTTCATGGGAATGACATAAGAAAAAATATGAAGCGGACCTGGCAGCCAAAAAAGAAAAAAAGATTGAGAAAACACGGTTTTATGAAAAGGATGTCCAGTAAAGACGGCATGAAAGTACTGAAAAGGAGAAGATTAAAAGGAAGAAAAAAACTGAGTGTATAATACGAATGATACGAATCTTTATGCAAATGCCGCGTATTATTCTAATATAGGTTTTATTGGCTTAATTAGTATCATTTGCATTTTTCATTCGTAGCATTCGCATTATTATTTATGCTTGAGCCAAATTTCTTTACTACAACATTCGTCTTTCCAATACTAAATTTATTGGTGGTATTTTATAAAGTCTTTCTTTTTATAAAAATTCCCGGAGCATTTGGATTGGCTATAATTTGCTTAACAGCCTTTATCCGTCTTTTACTCCATCCTTTTTTTAAACAACAGTTGGAAACCAGCAAGAAGATGCAGGACTTAAAACCTCATTTAGACCGCATATCTCATAAACATAAAGACGATAAAAAAAGATTGCAGGAAGAGCACATGAAGCTTTATCAACAGGCAGGTATCAATCCCGCGGCAGGATGTCTTTTTATGATAGTTCAGATTCCTGTTTTTATAGCCTTGTATAATACGCTTTCCCTGTTTTTACTTAACGGTAATGCGACAAAAATAATTTCGCAGATAAATAAAGTCCTTTATCACCCGGCTCTTAAAATTCAGACAATCGATCCCTGGTTTTTTGGGTTTAATTTAGCTTTGGCACCGAATAAAGCAGGCCATTGGTACTATTACCTTTTACCGGTGATTACGGCAATTTTACAGTATTTTCAAACTGCAGTTATGACTCCGGCAGCTCCAACAACCCCTGAGGTATCAGTTGCAAAAAAAGACACCCCGGAGGTGAAAGATAAAAAAGATAACGGCGGCGACTTTCAAAAGGCCATGAACATGCAGATGAAGTTTATTTTTCCCTTGATGATCGGATACTTTTCCTATACTCTGCCGGTTGGACTTTCTTTATACTGGAACATATTTTCGCTTTTTAGTATAATACAGTACAAGAAGATGAAATCTTCTTGATGTGATACGAATCTACGAATAATATGCAAATCTACGAATATACTAATTCTGATTTTATTCGCATATTAGTAGATTCGCGTTAAAATTTGTATTATTCGTATCAAATATTTATGGATAAACTAAAAACTATAAAATCAGAAACGGAAGAGATATTAAAAAAGATGATCGATAAATTCGAGATTGAGGTAACACAAGAGGAAGAAGTATTTCACGTGGTCATTAAGACAGAAGAGGATGCTCCCACGGTTATTGGCCGGCACGGAGAGACAATCCGGGCTTTACAGAAGATACTGGAAGTCATTTTATATAAAAAATTCGGCGAACCTATCGATCTTCTGCTTAATGTGAATGATTACCGCGAAAAACAGGTTGAGAGACTGGAGGGGATTGCCGAAGATCTTGCGCAGAGGGTAAAGGCAGAAAACCGCGAAGTGCCGCTTCGTTCTTTTTCTTCCTATGAAAGAAAGATAGTACACGAGTATATTGCAAAGACTTACCCGGACCTGACTTCATATTCTGTAGGCGAGGGTAGAGACAGACAACTGTTGGTGTCTCCTAAGAAAACAGAAGAGGAAGGTAAGTAATACGAATGATACTAATGAATATACGAATGCCACGAATATGCTAATCTTTCCTTAATGGCAAAAATTTTCTATCCCGAGCTTTCTTACAGGATTACTGGAGTTCTTTATAAGACTCATAATGAATTGGGACGATATTGTAGTGAGAAACAATATGCAGATTCAATTGAAAATAACTTCAAGAAATTAAAAATAGATTATGAGAGAGAAATGATAATACCAATCGGATTTGAAGGTGAATTTAAAGGTAGAAATAAAGTTGATTTTTTAGTTGGAGGTAAAATTATTATAGAAATTAAAGCCAAAAAGATCATTACTAAAGAAGACTATTTTCAAACACGTAGATACCTTTCAATTCTTAATAAAAAATTAGCAATACTTGTAAACTTCAGATCTATATATCTAAGTCCTAAAAGAATATTGAATCCGAACTCTAATGAATAGAATTAGTATATTTGCATCATTCATATAAAGATTCGTAACATTCGTATTACAAATATCCGCATTCAGGGTATATTTATTGTAGAATGAAATATAGTGATAAAAGTTGACATTACTATCCTATAGTACTATAATCAAATATGTATTTGCAAAAAAGTGGAAATTTGCTAAAAAAAGCGATTTTCTTCCTGCCGATACTATTAATTCTTCCTATTGTTATTGCTTTTGATTCACTGATATATTTTATTACTAAGCCGTCGTGTTTAAGCTGTAATACTTTACCTGATTTTTTAAGAACGGCATCTTTATCAGTGTTTTTACTTACAAATGCGGGTTATAAGTTGAAAAAATAAATATATGAGTATAGATAGTGGGATTTTGATAAAAAAAGATAAAAAGACAAAAAAAATCAAAGTAATCAAGATTAATATATCTTCTAATGAAGAGTTAAGCTTCAAAGAATTTTATAAAGCTGAAGATGCGTTGGCTTATATTGAAAAGTCATGGGTAAATTCTAATAATGAGGGTATTTTTGTCGAAGGATTTGCTAAAAGAAAAAATTAAGTTACTTTGAAATATGAGAATATACCAAAGCCAAAAATTAAATTTAAGAGAAAAATCAGTAGTTTTTATTGACTGGGCTAATGTTTATGGTTGGCATTTGAGAGTTGAGCCAAAAACTCTTTTTAAATATTTAAAAAAACATTCACAAATAGAGTTAATTAACTTTTACTTCGGCACTGATAATAACGAAAAATCACAGAACTTTATTAAGCAAATGCAAAAAATAGGCTACATCGTTAACACAAAAGCTGTTAAATACATTGTTGTTGGAAAAGTAGCAAATACTCTTATTAAAAAAAGAAAATGTGATTTCGATATAGAGATTTGTATGTCCGTGTACGATTGCTTAACCAAGGATTATCAATCATTTATTTTTTTCTCGGGTGATGGTGATTTAGCTCCGATTTATAAATATTTAATAGAAAAAGGAAAACAAGTTATTGTGGTTTTTGAAAAAGGTCATGTAGGAAGAGAAGTATGGGAGATAAAGAAAGGTTTATTTAAAACAAGACTGTCTTATCTAAATATAGATAAAAAAATAATCCCCCAAAAATAAATTTCGGGGGCGCGATTAATTATTTATATCACATGAAAAACACTTTGTCAACCAGAAAAAATCAAAGTTCATTCAAAAATCCGGCTGAGTTTTTGAAATCCGCCTCCCTGACTACTTTTATCTTTACTGCGCAATTGGGTTATAAGTTAAAAACTAGAAAATAATATGGCAGAGGGTAGTGAAAGAGATCAATCAGCTAAAGATATAGTAACTGAAGCCAAAGCAAAAGCTGTTGATGATGTGAATAAGGCATCTACCCAAGAACAAAAAGATGATTTGGCAAAAGCAATAGCGAAAGATTTACAGGAAATAAAAATTATTGCACAAGAATTTCTTACTGTAGAAGCTTATGCAAAGGCGAGAAGAGCTACTCATACTCCAGAAACAGTTAAAAAAGGCAATGATGCATTAAGCACATTAGTATATGCTGCTGAGGCAGCAAAAAGGGGAATTAAAGTCTCAAAAACTACCGAAGGTCAATTACTGCTGGAAAAATTAGCCGATAAAAGATTCACATATGCTTCTGATGCATCAAGTATTATTGTTCATTTAGCAGACTTTTTGACCGGAGAAAAGTTTATTGTGATAGATGGAGTTATCAATCCGAAATTTGAAGATGCTTTTCAAAACCTGGCAGGCAGTGATCCAGCAAATGCAAAAGTAATTGCACAAGCTATTATTGAGTCCCCGTCAACTTTTGGACTTACTGAATCTGAAGCCAGAGCAAAATTTGAAGTAAAAGAACAGGAACCTATAAGTAAAAAAGAAGCAAGAGAAGAGGAATTCCAGCAGCAGCAACAAGCTAATTTTGAATCATATCACTGGTCACAAACATATTCGGTCCATTTTGGCGAAGATGCCGACTATGATTTGTTAAATGCAATTCATGTGCCTGATAAATTTATCGACCTAATAGAAAAGTATAAAAATGATATAAGAGAAGAAATTCAAAATAATAAAGATAATAGTGCTAAAACCATAACAGAAGAAGAACTGAGTAAAGAAGTTTCAAAAAAAATAGAGGAGAGGCTTTTTGGTATCTTTACTAGGCTTTTTACAAGGCTAGACAGAACAATGCCGGAGAAGTTCTTTGAGGAGATTGTCCAGGAGAATCCGTTCCATGGTATTCAGGCGGCACTGCAAACTTTGGGAAGTTCAATGGACGCTTTGAGCACAACTCTTTCGCGCTGGGAAAAAGAAGGTCACAGAAATATAGATAAAATAAATCTGGTAAAAAAAGCCGAGCAGGAAAGATTGGAAGAAATGATTCCGTATACATTTAAAGATGAGAATGGAAAAGAGCAAACAATAATGAAACCTAGATTCCGATTGAGGCCCTTATCACAGAAAAAAGAAGTCAAGATGAGCGAGTATGTGACTTACTTAAGATTCATGATGGATTTCTATACTTCTGCCAGGCAGTATACACACAACTCAAAAGCAATTCTTTTTCATCCTGCAGGTGAGCACGGATTTTTTGGACAGTTGGGCGAATTTGCCGAAAAATTAAGAGCTCCTGAATTAGATGAACTATTTTTATTTCCAGAGGCAGATTTATTTCGCGACGCTTTGAATTTATACGATATTCTTCTTGAAGATGAACTTGCTTTTCAGGATTGGAAACATACGCCGGATGGATTTACAAATACCCCAGGCTCTGTTCTTTCACGTATGGAGCAAAAGGTACTTGAAACGCTTAAGAAAATGCATCCGGAAATAGATGATGAAAGAAGATTCGAAAGTGCACTATCAATGGCAATTGGGGCATCCAGAGGAATTTTTATGACAGAGGAAGAAAAGTGTGCTTATGCTGATGCCGCTCTTACTCCTGATGGGAAACCTACCTACACGAGTTACTACACCAACGACACAGCAGCTATTGGAGTGTTGAATCCGGCGCATTTTTTCTGGAGATGGCAAGCTCAAAAATCTTTACCTATGTGGCTTTTTTTACCGGTTGAAGGGATGTTCCCGATAGAAGGATTACCAACAACAGGTATGTGGGATCATAGAGTACTCTATGAAAGATTAATCAAATATAAAGAAACTTTTTTAACAGGAAAAAAGGAAATGGGAAAACAGCCCTTGCTTATTGATTTTATGATGGATATTGGTAATGCGGGTGGGCCAAGTAAAAGAAAAGGCTGGAGAATGTTTTACTCTTCGCAAGGGAATTTTATTTATGAAGATCAAAAAGAAGGTAAACCTATAGCGGGTGAATCGACAAAAAAACTTAATTTTTTAAAGACATGGAAAGCAATTGAGAAAGTTGGTTATGAACTAGCCTATGATTTTATTTATAACGGTGATAGTTATGACGTCAGTAATTATCGATCTACACTTACAAATCCGGCTGAAAGAAAAGAGTTTTTCTCTTATCTGTATCAAGAATATTTTATCGACAACCCTACTACATTTAAAGAATCCGACCTTAATACTTTTTTAACAAGTCTTCAGGGTAAGGCAGAGGAAGTAGCGAATATCAAAAACAAACTTGGACAAGTAGGTAAGGGTGAACTTAATGATCAAATCGAATATGAAAGGTCAAAATTATTTTTATCTCATACCTTAGCAAGATTAGTAGCTAAAAGATTTCCTTCAAAGATTCTGCGTATTGATCGGGGCAGATTTTCTGAAGACGGTGAAAGCCGTTGGTATAAAACCTGGCAAAGGATGGTGAAAAAAGAACCTGAAAAATATGCAACCTTGAAATTCAGCGATTTTCATAAAGTGATGCAGACAATTGGACTAGCCGAAGCATTATTGAGAAAAAAAGTCAGTAGTAAAATGAAGGAACAGATAGAGGAAAAAAGTAAACAAGGTAAGCCCAAAATTGGACTGGATGAGTTGGAAGGTATAGATTTTAAACTCAATGAATCAACAATCAGACAACTATTAGAAAATGAAGCTAAGGATATAACACCAATAGAGATAGATCAGGCCGTAGATTTATATAAAATATTAAAAGAGGACTATATAGGATTGGATTCTGCTAAGGGTAAAAAATTCTTCGATGAATTTGCGCTATATTTAAATCCAGCATTTTCAGAAGAAGGTGGATATACTTTTACTTTCGGATTGCCTGATACTGATTTCAGCTTTGTAACTTTCAGAGGAACAGGTCCAAGACTGGTTGCACGGGCTATAAAAGATACGGCTCAAATTGAACAAAAAGTGATTGGAAATATTTTTAAGCTTGACAGTATCATAAAAACTATGGCAATAGATGGTAAACACGATTTTGAACCTTTAGTTCAGGCTTTGTATGAAATTAAGGATGCCTTGGAAGATGTCCATGGTCCGGATTACGGACAAAAAGTCGCTCATCACTTAGCCGTAGCTGTCGTTAATTTTTTCAAAAAAGATACTCTGGCAAGAAGTTATTTTACAGCACCGTTTGTCACAGGTAGACCGCATTCCATGGTGGCCGAGATATTAGGTGGAGAATTTAGCAATATTTGGGAGTGGGATGTGGGTACTGCCGATCAATTATTTTTTAGGCTACGTCAGAGGCAGGTATTACCACAAAAACCTTATGATTCGACAAAAGGAGAGTTTGAAATGAAAAAAGAAGAGATTACAGACATTTTTGGCAGAAAAAAAACAATAGAACATAAGGTTAGGAGAAAACCGGACTTTATCTGGTATGAAGGTTCGGCTCGCAGGGATGCCGGTGTTCAGATAAAACACAAAGTCTGGGAGATCGCAAACAGCGTGCTGCCACTTTTAGCCATTTGGCTCTTGTGGCAGTACATATCGAAAGCTTTCAAGGAATTTGGCGGACAAAAGCAAGGAGCGCCCGCTTAAACTTACTTTTCCGCTCCATAAATGGAGATTTTTCATCTTGACAACCATAAAGCGATACTGTATACTTTAGTATATGATTCTAAACGACTTATTAAAACGTATTTCGGAAAAAAAGAAAAAACTGGATAGTATCCAGCCTTTCAAGAAGAAAGCTATCAAGAGTCTTGAAGAGTGGCTCAGGGTGGAATTAACCTATTCGTCAAATGCAATTGAGGGAAATACCTTAACCAGATTTGAGACCGCAGAGGTATTGGAAAAGGGAATCTCTGCCGTAATTAGCGGTAAAGCGTTAAGGGATCAACTGGAAGCGGTTAATCACGCGCAGGCAATAGAGTTTATCAAAAAATTGGCTAAAAAAAGAAAATATCATACAGAGATTACCGAAGCGGATATCAATGCCATTCATAGGATTATTTTGACCAGGATTATCGACGAGTCGGCCGGAAAGTACAGGGAATCGGAAATATTTGTCAGAGGGTCGAGTGTGGAGTTCCCACAACCAGTTCAAGTACCTTACCTTATGCGGGAGTTTATCCGGTGGATATCGGTTCAGAAGAAAACGCATCCGGTACTTATTGCAGCCGAAGCACACTACAGACTTGTGAGTATCCACCCCTATATTGACGGGAACGGCCGCACAGCTAGGCTTCTTATGAACCTGATTCTTATAGTCAACGGTTATCCTATGGCGGTAATCCGCGCCGAAGAAAGAACTAAGTATTTGAGCTTATTGGAGCAAGCTCAACTGAAAAATTATCTAAATCCTTATTATCGGTTTATTGGGGTTTCGGTTGAGCGGTCGCTGGACGCTTATATTAACGCAGTAGATGGAAAACCGGTAATTTCGGTAATCGCCGAAACCGAAAAAAAGAAATTAAAAAAGTTTACTCCCGATACTTATGCGGAGTTACTCAAGATCGGTGAATTGGCTAAGGAAACGGATGAAACCATTCATACTCTTCGCTATTGGACAAAAGAGGAGCTTTTAAAAGTATCAGGATACACAGAAGGCGGTTATCAGCTCTATCATCCGGATATGATAAAAAGAGCAAAAGATATAAGAAGGTTGCAGAGTGAAAAGCGGTTGACTTTGGCGGAGATTAAGAAACTTTTCGTCTAAATAAATACACTTGAGATTTTTTGGTTTTTCAGATGTAATGTAAGTATTGTTATGAAAAAAATTGTTATAGTATTTTTTTTCACTTTAATTCTTTTTTATGCTTTAGCTCAATTTAGCTTAGTTCAAGCTCAGGGCCAATTTGCTCCCCAACCTGGGATAACTTGCGGTCAGGCCTTTGATCCTGCGACGCAGGGTGCGTATAAACCAAATGACCTTAATCAAAGACAATATTCCTGTTGCTATTCGCCTTGGGAAGACTTTGGAATAATCGATAAGACTTTTGCCCAGTCCATACCTCTTGTCGGGGATCTTATAGAGACCGCGATTGATTATTTAAATAAAACTATATATAAAATGCCTTTTATCTTTTTACCCGATATTACTATTAAATTAGTACCAAATTTAGGTAATGTTAGGGAGGGAATGAGACAATTTATGAATAAAAACAGATGTGTTCCTGATGCAACTCCTATTGGAAATATTGGCAGTAACAATTGTTATTGTAAAGCCAATGCAAGTCCGGCATTGGCTGCATTAAAACCTCTCTGTGATAATATTGGGGGGAGTGAAAAATCCAGATGCTACCAGTGTATTGGTTATAATCCGAGTAATCCCACGCAAAGATTGGAAGGTGGAGTTTGGACTGCAATAGGCTGTATCAAAACTTCTGCCAGTCAGTTTGTTACCGAAACCATCATGGGCTTTGGTATTTCTTTAGCAGGAATAATTGCTTTGATGTGTATTATTTATTCTGCCTTCATGCTTCAGACATCGGGCGGTAATCCGGAAAGAATTAAGAAAGCTCAGGAGATGCTTACCTCCTGCATAATGGGACTCATGCTAATTATATTCGCCGTGTTTATCTTAAGAGTAGTGGGTGTAGATATTCTAAGAATACCCGGATTTAGATAATCCAAATTTTTTGTACATCTTGACAAACTGTCATTTTGTGCTATATTTTAGTTATATGAATAATATTGTCAGCATCTCAGATTTTAGAAACAATATCTCAGATTATATTAATAGAGTAGTCTATAATAACGACTCAATTCTTATCAAAAAAGGAAAAAAAGTTGTGGCAAAAGTCGCCGCTTATAAAAAAGAAGACAAAACCGACTTTGAGGCTAAAATCAAAAAATATGCCGGCATTTTAAGTAATGACGAAGCGAAGAAAATAAAAGCCGCCATGAAAAAATTTCGCAGGAATTTTAGGATCACTTCTTGATTAAAAATGGGCATATTGCTGGACTCGGATATCATAATTGACTTTTTAAATAATCAAAGCTTAGCTATCTTATTTTTTAAAAGATCTTCGAAAAAAGAATTATTTATCAGTGTAATTTCCTGGGCAGAAGTTGAATACGGTTTCAGAAAATTAAAGTCGGACAAAAAAGTCCAAAAATTTCACGACCTGCTTGATAATTTTCAAGTACAGCTAGTCGATATAGATAAGAGAGTGGCGGAGCAGTATCTGGAAATAAAAATTGATCTGGAAAATCATAAGACACCCCTGGCTGATTTTGATCTCTTGATTGCTGCGACCGCTTTGAGTAACAGTTTGACCATCGCGACAAGAAATGTAAAACACTTCGGCAGGTTGAAAGAGCTGAACTTAGCGTCGATATAATAAAAACTATGGATATAAAGCAAGCCAGCGGTTGACTTTGGCGAAAATTAAAAGATTTTTCGTTGCCGGATGATATTTCGTTGGTATAAAAAACCTCCGGATTTATTTGAATTTATCAAGGTTCACCAGGTTGTCCTAATAAACCCTTAAGAAGAGGAACATCTTTAAACATGGTTTGAGCCTGTTTCTTTAATCCGGGAAATGCAATCGCTAACGAACCATATTGACCAGCTAATCCTAATGTCCCGCCTCCAACTGCTCCGGCGCCGGCGAAGAAGGTGCCAAGGCCGATGCTAATCGGTAAAGGTTTAATACCCATAAGCTCTTTAACTAATTTTACTAATTCCGGAATCAAAAGAATTATTCCAAGCCCGATCAAAAAAGAAAAGGCGTTTTGGTTTAAACCGTATAAAAAAGGCGGCGCCCAAAAGTTTTTCCCGCCCGATAATGAGATGTTATTGATGATTATATTTCCGGTCAGAATAATTATGGCAACTAAGGGAAAGGTAATGATTTCCCCAAAAAGATTTTTAAACCACCAGCCAAAAGTATCTCTACCGGGGATTGCATGAAAGATGAGTAAAATTGGTGCAAAAATTATAAATAAAATTATTTTTATATAGGTAGACAGCAGGAGAAAAAATATCCTAAAGAATAGAAATAGGATTGTGAACCAGACCAGTAATCCAATCAAAAGCGGAACCGCAAAAAATGATAGAAAAATAAATAAAAATATAAATATGATAAATCCGCCTGGACCTGAAAATATCTTACCGACCTGTAGACCGAAAGTTGCAGCTGTGACTCCGACATCTTTTAATAATGAGATAGGACCGCCATCGCTGGCTAAGTAGGTAACTAAGTGGTTTGTGGTTATATATGATCCAACTCCACTGAGTATGAAAAAAAGACCTTGAAGCAAATTGGGTAAAATTCGATAAAAGGTTTTACCTACGTCCATCAGTCCTACCAATCCAAACCAAATTTGGCCTAGGCCATTTGCTTGGATTATATCCATAAGAGATCCGCCTATTGTTAAGGGACCAATTGTGAGAGATTGTTTGTTTATGGGAAATAGCTGATCTATAAGTACGGCAGGAGTAGCTGTCAAAAAGGTGTTTTGAGTTTTTGCCAAATCCATTTTAACAGCACTTGCAGGAACCAATATTGAGATTGATAGGGCAATAATTACATACATCAGATCAATTAAAAATCCGGCAATCGGGAAAGAAAAAGTAATTAATAATAATGAAATAATTATTTTGGGTAAGGCATTTTCAACAGAGATGACTGTCTGTGGATTTATTTTCATCCGAAACATAATCATAAAACCAATTGCAACTAGTACTAATACTAAAAAGACATAGCTTACATCACGGAAAATTTTCCAGATAGGTTGTAGCGGACTGATTGCGGCAAAACCAATACCTTGGGCTGCAAATGATTTTGTTATAAAACCCGAGTCGGCTAAGCCATTGTAAACCCATGATATTCCTGAGGCAGGAGCTCTACTGTAAGGCATCGCCAATAATTTACTCATATAGCCAAAAATACTGCTTTGGAATCTTTTATCACCGTCGGCCGGGTTATCAGTGCAACTTTCGCCAACCATAGTACACATCATGGTTCGGTAGACTGCTATAGCAAGTTTGCCTTCTTTAGTTTTGTTCATTTCAGGGTCTTTGATTACTTTGTAGATTTCTTCCCGATTTTTTTTAACCGGATCAACTTTAGACATGTTTAATTTTTGTTTGTCCTGGTTGATAAAGTACATAAAAAGACTGATGACGGCAAAAAATACAGTTACAACGATGAATATTTTTTTCAATGCGCTTAAAATTTTTTTGAGGCCTTTTAGATAAAAAGAAAGCATAGATTGATTGTAATCGAAGTCGAATAAGAAAGTCAATGAAAATCAATTATTTTGTTTTTGGCGAATTCGGATTTTTCCAGGTGAAAGTATAATTAGATTTCCAGGATAATCTTTTGGTAATAGTCTAGAGAGGAGTAATTTGACTACCTCATTTATAGATCTAACAGACATTTCATTAGGAAAACGAAGAATAACTATTCCACTATGCGTGCCAAAAGCAAAATAGAGAGTATTTGCAAATCCAAGATCGGCAGAAAATAGTACTACTTTATTTTTCTGTGCAAATCTATAGATTTCTTGATCGTCTTTACCTCTTAATCCATGATCGCGTACATCAAAAACTTGAAACCCCTTAGATTTAAGAAGAATAGTAAACGATCTAGGCAGAACTTCATGGATAACGGCTTTCATATAATGGCAATTTTTTCCTCTGCAACAATTTTAGCGGTATACTGAAGCGCAGCTAAAACCTGATTTTTTGTAAGTTCATACTCTTTCATGACCTCATCAACAGACATTCCATCGGCAATTTTACCTACAATTAAATCGATTGGCACTCGTGTTCGATTAATAACTGGCTTGCCAAAACGAATTTTAGGATCAACTGTTATATGGTTAAAAAGTTTAATTTTTCTCATTTTGTTATTATAGTATGTTTTAAAAGACAAAAACCACATTCTGAGTTCAATTATTTGATTTTAAAGATTTAACAAGTTTTTTAGCCGTAGTAAAAGGTCCAATAATTTTTTCTTCTTTTGTTGATTTTGTAGTCTTGTCTAAACATAAGTCTACAGTAAAAGTGACTTGAGAAATTTCATTTTCTGAGATTTTTAATGGGAAAAACATACCATAAGGTATCTTTCTTTTTTTACTGGTATATTTTGTTTGTATCATTTTAAAATAAATCTGTCTAATGGAATAGCAGGATAGTTATTTTTTAACCATTCCTCAAATGTAGCTTTAGCTTGATCCTTTGGTTCATTTAAGCTAACAGTGAATTTATATTCATCCCAGTTGAAATCTATTGTAAATTGTGGTTGAGTTAGAGGGACTTTATTGCTTAGGTCTTGGATTTGCTCCGATTCATTTTTAATTTCAGGTGGCAATTCTTCATCTAAAACACCGGTAAATCCTGTCGGAGGAATTATTTCCGGTGTTATGACTGCGCTGGGAAATTGTTCAGGTAATAGTTCAACTGTTGGTGTAGGAGTGGTAACCGGAATTTGTTTTTGTTGATTAGCAAGATTAAGCGTTGTAAAAAGAATAATTAAAAATATAAGAATAATTACTAACGCAATAAATATTTTTTTGTTCATTTTTTCTATTTTAAATTATTACATTTTTTTTACACCAAATGCACTTTTATATTTTGGAAAGGGAGAGTAGCGATTTTCGTTAATGGGCGGGGCTTCTCGCCTGCCATAATAGGGATCATAAGCCCAGACCTGATTATTATTGTCTATTTCAATTATCCAAAAAAAGTGTCCGCAGCCGTTTTCACAGTAATTTGCGAGAGCAAATATGGTCCAACCCGATCTTAGCCAATTTCTAAAGTCATTAGCAACCTGTTGACCTACGCTTTGAGAATTGTATAGGCGGAATGCTGTTGTTTTAAGTCCATAAGAGCCACCCAGATTATTCAAAGCTGCTTGTGCATCGGAAGCTCTTGATCCGTCACAACCAAGATAATAAGGGATCTTGGCTTTCAATAGATTAGTCGATCCGTAATAATCTACAACAGCTTCTGGAGTGATACTTTTATTTACAAGGGAACCAAGAATCATAGAGACCGTGGTTGGTCCGCATCCTGCCTTACAGATATTACAACCGTTTGGTAAGGAATACCCTCCAAAGTCCTTATTTTTGTAAGGGTTAGGGCTATATTGGGATGCGCCGCATTGAGAATAATATACATAACCTGAGGGTGGAGTAAATGGTATGGGGCCTGGATTGTAGGGCGCTGGTGCGCTAGGTGCTGAATTTGCCCCGCTATGTACATTGCCCGGTATGGGAGTCAAATCAGGAAGATTACCACCTTGCGGTCTAAATCCCAAAGAAAATAATAATCTAATTAACTCGCCGAGAATAGATAAATCAATATTATTAGTGGTATTAGTTGCTGGAGTTTGAGCGACTAGAGGTTTAATCAGGGAAAATTGATTAAATAAAAACAGGAATAAGATAAGAATTATTATTTTTTTGAAAATCTTCATAAAAAGTTGACAATTATTAAAAATTTCTTCATAATGTCAACATGGCTTTATTTGATTTTATTAAAAAACCAAAACAAAAAGCAAGCGATGTTGGAGGAGAAACAACACAAACTAGTGTGACAACTCAAACAGTAGAAACATCACAGGCTGCGCAGAACACTTCACCGCAGAGTTATAACGGCATTGGTCCTCCGCCTTCTCCCAGTCAGGTAAATGTCAATGTCAATCCGCCGTCGCAAAGCGCGGGCGTTCCTCCGCCGGCACAAGTTCCCAATCAGCAGACAACTACAGTAAAAAAAACCACAGTTACAGCCAATGCGCCGGTTAAACAAAGCGAGGAAGATAAAAAAAGACAAGAAATTGATTTGATGACACATCTTACGCAGAGATCAAATAGAGTATTTTTGTCGGCACAGAACAAAGCTAGAGAATTAAAGGTAGATATTGTCGATAGCGAACATCTTTTACACGGCCTTTTATCAGACAGTGAAATCTATAATCTATTTATTGAGTTTAAGATTCACCCGCAACTGATTGAAGAAGAGCTGCAGAAAATTTATAAAAAAGACGATAGTACAAAAAATCCCCAACTTTCTCCCCGAGTGAAAAGGATACTTGGTACTTCATTAGTAGTCGCCAGAAAATTGCGCTATGAATTTATCTCTCCGGAACATATTCTCTTATCGCTTTTTGAAGAGGGAGAAGGAGCCGGAGCCAAAATTTTGTCTAAGCTGGGACTTAAAAAACAGGATCTGAATAAAAAAATTATCGGAAAAAAGGAAGGATTGGAACAGAAAGACAAAGAGGCAGACGCGAAAAAAAATATCGTAGATCAATACACCATAGATCTAACTGCCAGAGCAGCTCAAGGATTGTTGGATCCGGTTGTTGAGAGGTCGGACGTCATTGAACGGGTAATCCATATACTCTCCCGAAGAACAAAAAATAATCCGGCTTTGGTTGGCGAAGCTGGGGTTGGCAAAACCGCTATAGTTGAGGGATTGGCTGAGAAAATCGTAACAAAAGGTGTTCCGGAACCGCTTCTTGATAAAAGAATATTACAGCTTGATTTAATGAGTATTATTGCTGGTGCTTCACACCGAGGCGAATTTGAAGAGAGAATGAAGGAGTTGATAGAACAGGTGCAGGCAAGTAAAGGCCAAATAATACTTTTTATCGATGAGATTCATAACATAGTGGGGGCTGGATCGTCTGGCGAAAATGCCATGGATGTCTCAAACTTTCTTAAACCGGCACTTGCTCGGGGAGAACTTCAACTAATAGGAGCAACCACTCTAACCGAATACAGAAAATATATAGAAAAAGATCCGGCTCTGGAGCGCAGATTTCAACCAGTGGTGGTTCCGGAACCAAATATCGAACAAGGAATCAAGATGCTCAAGGCGATAAAAGATAAGTATGAAGCTTTTCACAGGGTTAAAATACCCGATGATGCGGTCGAAGCCGCGGTTAAACTCTCAAAAAGATACGTGGGAGATAGATTTTTACCTGACAAAGCGGTGGATCTTATAGACGAAGCCGCGTCAGCGGTCCGCTTACCGCTTATCTCTTTGCCCGAAGAAATAAAGTCATTGGATACAAGAGTAGCCGAATTAAACCAAGAAATTCAGGAAGCTGAAAAATTAGCTGATAAAGTAAAGGTAAGAATTTTACGTTCAAAAGTAGCAGATATAGAATCAAACCTAAAAGAAAAAAGAGATGAGTTTGCCATGAAAAAAGCTCAGACGACAACTGCGGTAAGTCCGGATATTATCAAAGACATAGTTTCCCGCTGGACAGGGATTCCCGTTTCTAAGATTACAGAGTCGGAACTGGGAAGACTGACGCAGTTGGAAAAAATCATGCATCAGAGGTTAATTGACCAGGATTTAGCAGTGACTGCGGTTGCTGCTGCAGTTAGACGAGGAAGAGCGGGACTAAAATCCACACAAAGACCAATCGGGAGTTTTGTGTTTTTAGGCCCGTCGGGAGTCGGGAAGACGGAATTAGCCAAAACCCTGGCCGAGGTTTTGTTCGGTCAAGAGGAAGCGATGATCAGATTTGATATGACCGAATACATGGAGCGTCATGAAGTAGCTAAACTTTTGGGAGCTCCTCCCGGATATGTGGGATATGAAGAGGGAGGAAAGCTAACAGAAGCTGTACGGAGGAAGCCATATTCGGTTGTGCTTTTTGATGAGGTGGAAAAAGCCCATCCCGATATATTTAATATTCTGCTTCAAATTCTTGACGACGGCAGATTAACAGATAATAAAGGACATGTTATCTCGTTTAAAAATACGGTTGTGATTTGTACATCAAATATAGGAACAAGAATGATCCAGGATGAATTGATAAAGAGTGATAAGGCCGAGATAGAAGAACCGCCATTCTTATCCAGTTATACTTTTTCACCAAGAGGAAGAGAAATTTTGACAATCGGTTCAAAATATTTTGAGAGAGAAAAGATAAATCAGAATTCTGAAAACGTAATTCAGAAGTCAGATTTATCAGAAAAATCGGATAACCAGTCCTCTGATCGTTCTGATTTCAGTCCTCCGAGTTCCGACTACTCTGTAGATTGGAAAGACGGCGTGCTTCTTGATTACTTTGCCGGACAGGAGATCGAAAAAATCTCATCCGCCGAGACTGCGGAAGGTAAGCCAGCCTTTGCCGAGGCTACTGCGGATAAAGAAAAAGCAGATTTTCCCGTTCAGGGATTTACCACCCATGCAATTTCAGCAAAAGGCGAAGAAGTGATTACCAAAGGAAATAAAATATTTATCAGGGCATCAACTACAGCAAAAACCTGGAAAGCCAACACCTTGATTGAATACTTTAAAGAAGGCGTTGTTGTAAATGCTCTTCCTGACGTTCCGGAAGAACAGTTACCAACGGCCAGATTAAAGACCCATGCTTTTACGCCTGACGAGCGTGAGATAGTGAGCTTTAAAGACCGATTTTGGGTAAGAAAGACAGGATTAAACGACTGGCAGACCGGCCATCTGAAAGATTATTTTGTAGGATCGGAATTTGAAGAAGAGAAAACTCAAACCGAAGACAGTCAGCAAAAAGATCAGACAAAAATTAGCAAGGATTCCAACGAAAAAATTGATACTAAGCAGACAAATAAAGCATTTCCTACTGCCTACTGGGATATCCATACCTTTTCTCCCACAGGAAAAGAGATTATTCTGGTAGGAGACGTCATCTGGTTTAGAAACGGAACAGATGATAAATGGAAAACCCAATCCATACACGATTTCTTTGGTAAGGATTTTCCTCTGGAAAAGGAATTAGAAGAAAAAAGAAAAGTTGATGAAGAAATAGACAGAAAGAAATACGACTTGATAAAAGAGAGAGTGACTGGAGAATTAAGGAAATTTTTCAGACCGGAATTGTTGAATAGATTCGACGAGGTAATAATCTTTGAGCCATTGAAGTTTATACACATGATAGAGATTGTCAGACTTCAGCTAAAAGGTTTAGGTAAATTACTCGAGGATCAGGATATGGGATTAATTTTTACAGAATCCGCTGTAAAAGAAATTGTCAGAGAAGGATTCGATCCAATTTATGGCGCTAGACCTTTAAGACGAGCTATACAGAAAATGATCGAAAATCCGATCTCAACCTTGATTATTGAAAAAAAAATAACTGCAGGCAATCAACTTCAGATTGATTTTGACGGAGAGAGCTTTATCTTTAATATTGAAAAAGTAGAGATGGTTCTGGAGAGTGAGCTGAAAAAACAAAAGATAAAGAATTTCTTATGCGAGTTTTGCGGCAATCGTTTTATGACAATGGTCGTAAAAAACTCGACTGCAATTTGCAGCAAATGTGCCTCAACCAAGGTGCAAGAAGTAATCGAAACGCCCGAAGTTGCAGCCAATGAAACAAAAACACCGATTTCGAAGTCTACGGAAAATCAGATGGAAACAGATAAGACAGATCAACAAGATACTAATTTAAGTTCGGATGGAAAAGCTAAAGACGAGTCTTCAAGCTTTCCAACTGCTCATGCATAGAAATCTTTTAGCACAACAGACTTGTATAGGTGGTAAATGTATAACCGGCCCGTTGCCGTCTAACATTAAAACAATTGGAGACTTGGTCAATAGAGTTGTTCAATTTCTTATACCTTTGGCGGCAGTAATCTTATTAATCGTTTTTATCTGGGGCGGTTACGAATACATGATGTCCCAGGGGAGCCCGGAAAAGGTAAAGTCCGCCCAAGCCAAATTCACAACCGGAATAATCGGGTTGGTTCTCCTTCTTCTTTCGTATATTATAGTAAAGGTGATTAGCGGTATTTTTGGCTTAGGCGGAGGAATTATCTGAAACAAGAGTCCCGATTGACTCTCCATTAATTATTCGCTCAAAGTTTTCTTTTACATTAAAATTAAATACTCTAATCGGCATCTTTCTGCTTTGACAGAGGGCAAAGGCAGTGCTGTCCATAATTTTTAAGCCTTTTTCTAAAGCTGTCTGATAGTCAACCCTGTCCAATTTTTTTGCATCAGGATATTTATTCGGATCTTTGTCGTAGATAGCGTCTACATTAGAAGCTTTTAAAATAATCTCGCACTTTAGCTCAATTGCTCTTAGAGCGGCTGCCGAGTCGGTGGTGAAGTAGGGATTACCGGTTCCTCCGGCTAAAATTACAATTCTGCCTTTTTCCATGTGTCTTAGAGCTCTTCTTCTTATAAATTGCTCACAAACAGGGGGAATTAAAATGGATGACATAACTCTGGTTGAATTTCCCAGTCTTTCCATCTCCTCCTGAAGAGCCAAAGCGTTCATTATCGTTCCCAGCATTCCGATTTGGTCTGCAACCACGTGATCGACCTGTGTCCCTTCGATATATCTTCCTCTAAATAGGTTGCCGGCCCCAACTACTATGGCGATCTCAACACCTGTTTTGTTGTGAACATTTTTGATTACCGAAGCGACCTTATTGACTGATTGAAAATCCAGTCCCTGCTTTTGTTTGCCAAAGACTTCACCAGAAAATTTAAGCAAAACTCTTTTGTAGGCGGGTTTTTTCCCTCGGTTCATAAAACTATTGTAACATAATATAATACGAATGATGCGAATCTTTATGCTAATCTACGAATATGCTAATACCGACTATATAATCTTAATTAGAATATCCGCAACATTCGCATAGAATTCGTAGATCCGTATCACATATATGCTTTTAAAACAAATCATATTAAATAACTTTCGTAATTTTGCTGACGATAAATTTGCCTTTAATCCTTTTTTGACCATCATTATCGGGGAAAATGCCCGGGGAAAAACAAATCTGCTTGAAGCGATTTATTTAAACACGCAGGGTGAAGGCTTTAGAGAAAGCAGGGAAGAGGAGCTGATAATGTTTGAGAAAAGTCAGTCAGAAATACAGGGATTATTCGCAAGCGGAGATAAAAATTACATATTCAGGACTATCTTAAAAAGGCTTGGTGACAGTGTAGATAAAAATTTCTCTATAAATATGGCTAGGAGACAGCATAATCAATATCTAAGTGAGACTTCCAAGACCGTGCTTTTTTCTCCCGAACAGATAGAGATAATGACGGGCCCTCCGGACAGGCGAAGAAAATATTTCAATAGTTTATTGGGTTTATTTGATCCTGTATATAAAAAATATCTTGTTAACTATGATAAGGCACTTCGAAAAAGAAACAAAATACTCGAAAGATATAAGGACAATGAGGATTTGTTTAACGAATTAGCCTACTGGAATGACTATCTGGAGAAACAAGCCGGTTATCTGACAAAAAAAAGGCAGGAGTATGTTGATTTTCTAAACGAACATAATAATATCGATAATAAAGCATTCTCAGTTAAATATCTAAAAAACGAATTTAATGAGAGGAGATTAGAGGAAAACTTTGAACTTGAGAAAAGATATAGAAGGACAGTAATCGGACCGCAGAAGGATGACTTTGAGATATATCAGAAAAATAATTCACTAAAAAATCTCCATCACTTTGGATCAAGGAGCGAGCAGAGACTGGCTATATTTTGGTTAAAGTTCAACGAAATCAGACTCTACGAGGTGAGTTTTAAAAACAAACCCTTACTGCTGTTGGATGATATTTTTTCGGAGCTGGATATAAAAAACAAAAAATTGATCATTGATTTAGTAAAAAAATACCAGACAATTGTGACTACGACCGAAATAGAGCTTTTAGAATTAGCCGATATGCCAAAAAGTATTATCAGACTGTGATAAAATTGAATAGAGTTTGGAGATGTGCCAGAGCGGCTGATCGGGCCAGTCTCGAAAACTGGTATGCCCGCAAGGGTATCGGAGGTTCGAATCCTCCCATCTCCGCTAATTAAATAAAGACCTTCACAAAGGGCTAAATCGGTTGCGATACCCTTTTCATAGCAACTTATGAGGAGCAAATTAAAGTCTAACTTTTTTGCAATTCCTCAAATTTTAGAATTCCATAATCCACTTATTGATATCTTGCACAGACCGCATGAATGGTGTTATCCTATTTGTGATTTTGTGACTTTACCATTGGACTTTTTTTTAATAATCGGGTCGTTAATAGTCATAAGAAGAAATTTTATCGGAATACTTGGTAATTTTGTTTTATTAAGTCTCATACTTTGGCCGTTAGCGTTTTATTTGCCCTAATATTTGAAGAATATAATCCATTGGCTTTATTGTTCGCTATTTCAATAATTAAGACAAAATGAAAATAAAGGATTTACCGAAAGTTGATTGGCAGAGGGAGAAGTTGGAGAAAGTTAGTTCTAATAAATTAATAATTACTAATTGCTGTAATTATTTTAGGTAAAGGAACAAGGGGAAAAATGCGATAAGGATATTAAATTGACCAGTCAGCCGACCTAGGCGGTAAAAATTCCGTGAATAGAGATTGTTACAATGTTATTGTACAAACAAAGATGTTAGTAGTCTGAAAGAAAAAGGATTAATACAGGTTTTTACGACTTTTAAGACGATCGTCTTAAAAGTCGTACATGGTAGAATAGTTAGAATGTTAAAGTTAAAGGGAAAAAATCTAAAGGTAAAAAAAATTATTGACAAGCTTATTGAACTTTTTCCCGATGCAAAGATAGTGCTCAAATATTCAAATAACTGGGAATTACTTGTAGCGGTTATACTCTCTGCACAATGTACTGACAAGATGGTTAATAAAGTGACGGATAAATTATTTAAGAAATATAAAACACAGGATGATTATGTTAAGGCAGACCCGAAAGAGTTTGAGAAAGACATAAGACCGACAGGCTTTTTCCGAAATAAAACCAGGAATATTTTAGCTACGGCAAAAATTATTGGGGAAAAATTTGAAGGAAAAGTTCCAAACACGATGAGAGATTTGTTAACTTTGCCGGGGGTTGCCAGAAAGACGGCGAATATAGTTTTAGGAAATGCTTTTGGAATAGTTGAGGGTATCGCTGTCGATACACATGTTAGACGACTCGCAAATTTATATGGACTAACCGATCATGATGATCCGGACAAGATAGAACAGGATCTGATGAAGATAGTTCCGCGAAAAGAATGGTTTAAGTTTACTTATTTGATGATTGAATACGGACGAAAATATTGTCCAGCCCGCAAACACGATCACAAAAATTGTCCTTTGGTAGAATTACTGCATGGAGAATAACTTGGAAAAGCTCCAGTCGATTGATCATCTTCTCGCAAAACTAATTGATGGTCATGATTTAACCTCAGAAGAAACCGAAAGACTACATTCGACAATTTCTCTTTACGATACAGAAGGTTATCATTACGCTATATTTTTGGCTGGACTCCATACAAAGGGTGAAACAGCAGATGAACTATTTGGATATATCGAAAGTTTTAGAAAACTTGTTACTCCATTGAAGATAAAGGTTGATACGGATAGGATGATTGATTTATCAGGTACAGGTGGAGGTGCTTTTAAGACGATCAATGTTTCAACCGCTGCCTCATTCGTAGTCGCTGCCGCAGGTTATATCGTTGCAAAAGCTTCAAATTTTGGAATAACTAGTCCAACTGGAAGCGTAGATATATTTGCTGCATTCGGCATATATATTGCAAAATTAAATAAAGAAAAAATAGAAAAAACTTTAGAAAAGATTGGAATATGTCCATTCTATGTGCCATATTTTAGTCCAAAATTGGCTAATCGCGGCAAAATTTCTAGGAAAGTTTTTGGTGAAAGAAAGGTAAAGATAAGAACGCCGTCTCACCTTGTTTTTAATGTGTTTTCTCCCTTGCCATTAACTCATAGAATATATGGTTGTTATTCTGAAAAATATCTTGATATTTTAGCTAATCTATTCATGAAATTAAAATTTCAAAGATCGCTCATTTTTCATGGTCGTATTGGAATGCCCGAAATTTCAAACGTAGGAGAAACTGTATTTATTGAACAAAATAAAAACAGAATCAAAAAATATATTTTAAAACCAAAAGATTTAGGCATAAAAGAGGTAAAAATTGGCGATATTAAAACAGGAACGAAAGAAGAAAATATTAGAGATTTTATAAGAGTCTTAAAAGGTGAGGGGAGTAGAGGTAAGACAGATTTAATTGCAATAAATGCTGGAGCAGCTTTCTATGCTTTAGAAGATGTGTTAACAATTAAAGCAGGATTCAAGAAAGCTAGGGAAATCTTGCGTAGTGGCAAAAGCTACCTGGTTCTTAAAAAATTAGTAAATAAGCTGGGTGATGTAAAATTATTAAGAAACTTGGAGGAATCTTTGCTATAATCGATTTTATGAAAACCTATATCGATTTAACTAACACCGTTAAAAAATATAAAGGAAAATGGGTTGTATTTGATGCGAATTTAAAAAATATAGTAACGTTTGCTACAACCGCAAAAAAAGCATACGATAAAGCGATCAAGAAAGGTTTTGAAAAACCTACTTTATTTAAGGTTCCGCAAAAAAATATTCCGTATTTTGGAATTTGTATTCATGATAAAGTACAGATTTAAGTATGTAAAGATTGGTTCTTTTTTACGGCCAATTATTCCTGTAACGCTTCGCAATGAAAAAACTTCTTTTGATTATTTAGCTCTTATTGACTCTGGCGCTGATTTCAACATGTTCCATGGAGAATTGGCAGAAATTTTAGGTATTGATTTAAAAAATCTAAAAACTACTCAATTCGGTGGTATAAAAAAAGGCGCACAAGGAGCGGGTTACTTTAGCGCTATTGAGATTGGTGTGAAGAATCAATTTTTTAATACTCCGGTTATTTTTTCAAACGACATTTCCGATAAAGGATATGGAATTTTGGGTCAGCAAGGATTTTTCAATCTTTTTAAAGTGAAGTTTGATTTTGCGACAAAAAGTATACAGTTAAAGACTAATAGATAAAAACGGTAGTTTTATTTTTTTCTAATTTTCGTATAAATTTTCGAGTTCTTTGACTCCACCGAAGGCGATGCGGTCGATGACAAGGTCCTTCATGCCCAACATGAGACCCGGGGTGATGACATATTCGCCGTATTTATCGTTGATGGCGTCCAACGCGGTGGAGACTTTCCTTTCTTTAACTTCCGGAAAATCAAAGAGAGATGCCTGGGATTTTTTCGAGGGAATAAGGTCATAACAGCTGATGCTTATTTTTACTATTACTTTTTTTTCCGGCTGTTGGTTAAAGACGTATAAAGCTTTCCGATATAGTTCAAATACGGTTAGCATTTCCGTCTGGAATTTCCTGCCACGGTGCCAGAATGTGCCGTCATAATACAGACAGGCGACGTGGATACCGAGGGCGGCTTTTCCGGCTTTTCTTAGTCTCCTTCCCATCTTCTCGCACAGCTTCATCATAATCTGGGCTAGTTCATGCGGATCTTTAGTAGCTTTTCCCAAAGCATAGTCCTGACCGAAGCTTTTACGGGCAAAAATAACATCGTCTATCTCCCAGCCCCGTAATCTTAAGTACCAGTAATACCCGACTATGCTTTGGAAGACCTGGTTTTTAAGAAGAGACAGGGGGGCGTCTAAAAATTCCAAGGGAGTAAAGATTCCGTTGGCATTTAATCTGGCTTCAAAGCGCTTGTTAATTCCGCAAAGGTCAATCAAGGTTAGTCTTTTGTAGACGTCCCTGAGATTTTTATCGGTAATTATCTCAAGACCGTCCGGCTTTTTTAAAGAGGCGGCTGTTTTGGCCAGAAAGCGGTTACTGCCGATTCCCAAACTGCAGGATATCCACTCGCCGATTTCACTGCGGAGCCTTTGCTTTATTTCTTTACCGATTTCCACAAGGGATCGGTTTAAGTAACTTTCCATACCGGTAAAGTCGATAACGGCTTCGTCGATTGATCTGGGGTAGACATTGGGAGAGTAGTCTTTAAAGATCTTCTTAAATTTTATGTGGACGTCTCTGACCAGCGGTGGATCGGGAGTCCGCACCATGACGTTTTTACATAATAAACGGGCATCTCTTACCGTCATTCCGACTCTTATTCCGTATTGCTTGGCTTCGATCGAGGGTGAAACCACACAGCCGCTGGGAGTTGCATACGCCGCAACCACAACCGGTTTCCCCCGGAGGTGCATATTGGCCTGCTGTTCTACCGTGGCAAAGCAGGAGTTAAGATCAATATGCATGATCGTCGGATTGTTTTTGTTAATCTGGAGTTCCATCGGTTATTTCTTCCAATGTCCAATGGAGTGTTTCGCTATCCAGCCTTAGTCTGAAGTCCATGTTGTCGTCGGTGACGTGAAAGATATGTTGAATATTCCTGCCCAGCCTGACACGGTGGTAGTAGGACAGTTTTTTGATGAAAAATTCTTTTCCCTGCCAATGTAATTTGAGAGGGATCACGGTTCCCTTCATCCTGTCGTATTTGGTGATGACGCTTATTTTTTCGTTGATGATTTCCAACATATGATTTAAAGTTATTTCAAAACCACAATTTAATTCAGATTCCGTCGCGATTTTTTTCCCACAAGTGCTCGAACCAGCGAAAGGCTGGAAAAATTCTCCGCGCTTGTGGGATCCCTTAAAATCGCGCCACCTGTTAAATAATTAATGTAGGTTTTGAAATAAAATTTCATAAATTACAAAGGTTTTAGAACATCAGGATCGTTATTAAATGGATTATTGACTCTTTTGGAAACTATAATTTTTTCCATATTTTGTGCGGGGTAGGGGTGTAAAAATTCCTTGATGTTTTCGATTTCGACCAGATCGGGATTGAGCCATGCTTCTTCGTCTTCTTTTTTCAGGATTACGGGCATCCGGTTATGAACTTTTTCCAGCAACTCATTGGGGGACGTGGTAATGATGGCGTAGGATTGTATTTCCTGTCCGGTTGCGGGATGTTTCCAGCCGGTGTGCAGTCCGGCAAAGGAGAAGTATTTTTGTTTTTTAACTTTGAAATGGTAGGGCGTTTTGCCTTCCGGCGTATACCCCCACTCGAAAAATCCGGATGCCGGCACAAGACAGCGCTGGAACTGAAGATATTTATGTGCCCATTTTTTAGTTAATATCGTATCATCTCTCAGGTTGATCAACCCTTTGGGTTTGTCTGATTTTTCCCAGAAAGGTATGAGTCCCCAGAGCATAATTTCCAGAACGTTTGGGCTCTGGGCTATGATTACGGGCTGTTTTTGACCCGGGGCAATATTATAGCTGGTTCTTAGTTCATTTTTAGACAGGGTGTTGGTTATTTTAAATCTGTCGGTGAATTCTCTCGGGTCGGAAAAGTCCAGATTATATCTTCCGCACATAGGTTCAGTTAAATTTTCTAACAACCGCTTTAACTACACCGAATATTTCCAGGTTTTGCTTGGGATAAAAGGGGGGATATTTGGGATTGGCCGATTCAAGATGAGCCCGAATTCCGTCTTTTTTTAAAATTTTAAGAGTCCATTCCCTGTCGATTTGCGCCAGAACTATGTCTCCGGAGGTTGCCGGACGCTTTCTTTCGATGATGACAATATCTCCGTCAAATATTCCCAGCCCGATTAAGGAGTCCCCACTGACTTTTAGTAAAAATGCAGACTGCGGATCGCCAATAAGATAATCATCTAAAGTCAGATAGTCTCTATTTTCTTCGGCTAGAATTGGGAATCCGGCCTTGACCAATCCAACTAAGGGAAGTGCGAAAAATTTTGAAGCCGGAGCAATTTTAGCCCCTTCTTTTTTAATAAATCCCGCTTCGATAAGCTTTTGAATAATCTTGAAGACAGCATTTTTTGAAGCTAAATTAAATATATTAAGCATCTCCGAATAGGAGGGAAGACGTCTGTGTTTCTTATAAAATTTTTTGATTTTGTCTAAACGATCGTTCATAGTTGTTTTTTTGTCATTCCGCACTTGATGCGGAATCTATTTAATTTTTAACTTCTGGATTCCCGCCTTCGCGGGAATGACATTGAAAGGTAAACGGTTGTTTAACAGTATAGTAAACACTCGTTCACTAATGCAAGCGCATATTATTATAAGTTATAAAATGAAAGAATTATTTTTTAGTAGTAGTTGAAGCTAGGGGAGTAGATGTAGCCTTTATATCTTTTATTGCTCCGGGAACGAGCTGACCCTTTTTTTGCTCACCCCGATAAAATTTACCCAATTTAGAATGAGGATCAGCTCTTTTAATCAAATCTGTATAATTGACTGTTTGATTTCTCCACCCTTTTCTTCTATCATATCCAGCAAGGGATTTGATAGTATCTCTTGCAGTTTGCTCACCACGCCAACCTTTCTTGGTAATTAATCCACCCGGATTTTCTTCCACAAGCCAACGGATAACAGTTGTTTGTGGATCAAAGTTAGAGAGATCTGCTATATTTCCATCGGCTCCGTAATAAGTGATTTTTTGATTAGGGTTTTTTGCAGTTTCCTTTTGCCAAAGATCAATAATTGTTTTTGGATCTATACCTGGTTGGTCTTTTAAGGTTTTCAAATAATAAGACGTAAAATCCTTATTTAGTTCTGTTGGAGAATCTGATTTCTCATTAGGATCTATTAAACCTTTTATTTCTTCATGAGTTAAATAACCCCCGACAACTTTATCTTCATTTGGCTTAGCATCAGCAGCCGCCTGTTGTTCTTCTGGCGGCGGAACAGCTTCTTCTGGAGTTGATGGACCATCGTTCATATAAAAACAATACTACTACTACTACTACTTTTCAAGCGCATTTTTTGTCAACTATAGCTTCAAGAAGGAGTAAATTTAAATAAAATAATCTTTAAAATATTTTATAGTTAAATTATGCATAAAATTTTCTTTTATAAAAAGGCTTCAGGAAGAGAAGTAATCTCGGAATTTATAGATTCCTTTCCAAATGAAGCTATAATCAAGATCCGTACTGATAAAGATTGCTTGAAGAATTTGGTCTGTCATTAATGTCTACGGGTAAAGTCAAAAAAATTTCCGGCACTTTTAATTTATATGAGTTAAGGATTAAAACCTCGGTTCAGATTAGATTGTTTTTTAGACTTATTAAACCTGATAAACTTTTAATAGTTCACGGTTTTATTAAAAAAACAAATAAAATCCCTGTGAAAGAAATGGAGTTGGCTATAAACCGGAAAAAAGAATTTGACATATGATAAATCTATAGATATAATAATTTTGTTATAAATATAAACATTAATATGCGAAATATAAATGATCTAACCAGTTGGGAAGCATACGAAAAAAAATTAATGAAAAAAAAGGGTTTTAAAAAATTAGCTGAGAAAAATGAAGCAAAGTATCAGTTAGTACGAAGTCTTATTGCCGCCAGATTGAAAAAAAATCTAAGTCAGGCGGAATTGGCGAAAAGAGTAAGGACTAAGCAACCTGTAATCTCTCGATTAGAAAATATGCAGTCATATCCAACCTTTTCATTACTTGAGAGAATAAGTCAAGCTCTTGGAGCAAAATTACATGTTTATTTTCAATAAATAAGAGATTGCATTTTCATACATGTCTTAAATTTTATGTTAAATATACTAGGAGCACCTAATTTTTATTTCAATAAAATATTTTTTGTTGCAGGAACACTGATTGCCACATTTATAATTTCCTCGCTTATTAAAAAAAGCTTAGACCTAGTTTTTATGGAAGGGAAGGGGAGGATAAGAACAGTGAGATCTTTATTGAAAAGTATTATTGATGTTGTTTTACTATTAGTTGCTGTTTTAATAATTCTGTCTAATCTGGGTATAGATATAATTCCGATATTGACTGGTGCGGGAATATTAGGTCTCGCTTTTTCATTTGGAGCACAGAGTCTGGTAAAAGATCTGATCGCAGGATTTTTTATAATAATTGAAAATCAGTTCAATATCGGCGATAAAATTCATATAGGAAAGTTAGAAGGTGAGGTTAGTAAGATGACGTTGAGAATTACTGTTTTAAGAGACAAAAACGGAAATTTAATCTATATCCCAAACTCCCAAATAACAACCGTAGTCAAAATTAAAAGCAGTTAAGAATATCTATCAAATTTGGGAATGATTTTTCCTCCGTCGATTATCAGATATCCGGCAACGCCATTTTCTATAAAACCCGTATTAATATATTGATTTTTTAAATCAAAGTCAGCAAAGTGGGAGTGGCCGCATACAAATACTTCGTTTTTATTGGCTTCTTTTTTAACCTTATTTTTCATAGTTTGGCCGGTCCGTTTTAATATAAATTTGAGAGGAGAGATTTTTTCTAAAAAAAACCCAGCAATTATAGTAGTATATTTGCAGATGGATCGAGGCAGCGCTTCATCAAACATCGGTAAAATTCTGTTACCATGTTCAAAGATAAATTTTTTTCCATTTATCTTCATCCTGTACGCATTAGCTTGAAGATTTGAAAATAGATTGACGTTTTTGTCACTGTAAGACTGCCGATCATGGTTACCGAACAGATAGACGGCTTTTTTGGCTTTTAAAAGCGGAAAAAGTTTTTTCCAGGGGGAAGAGATAAATTTTTCAAAGGATGTTAGTTGACCATCCCAAAAATCGCCATTGATAATTACAAAATCAGCATCCGAGATGATTTTTTTTAAGAAAGCGAATTTTTTAGGTTCAAATTGATCAGTGAGGTGAGTATCAGAAAATACTAAAATACGCATTAATTTTTTCTGGATTCCCGCTTCCGCGGGAATGACATACAAAAATATTATTTACTAATCATTGTTTGAATAATGTTGCGGGGAACATCTTCGTAGTGTGATGGCTCCATGTAGAAAAAACCTCTCCCTTCGGTGAGAGAGCGGATTACAGTAGCGTAACCGGACATATCGGCAAGCGGAACGTAGGCTTTTATTACTACCGCACGACTTCTTTTTTCAGTACCGATTATTTTTCCTCTTTTGGCTGAAATATCGCCAATCACAACACCCATAAAGTTTTCAGGTACGGTTACTTCAAGCTTCATGATCGGTTCGATTAGAGAAAGCCCGGCATTTTTAGCTGCAGACTGGAGAGCCATAGAACCGGCAATTTTAAAGGCAATATCTGAGGAATCAACATCATGATAACTGCCGTCAAAAAGGGTTGCCTGAAGATCGGTTAAAGGATAGCCGATTAGAATGCCCTTTTCCATCGCCTCAATTATTCCTTTCTCAACCGGAGGAATAAACTCGGAGGGGATCGACCCCCCCTTGATTTTATTGACAAATTTAAAACCGCTTCCCCGAGGGAGTGGTTCAATCTTGATCAGACAGTGGCCGTATTGACCATGTCCTCCTGTTTGTTTTATATACTTACCTTCACCTTCGGTAGACTTTGTAATGGTTTCTTTATAGGCAACCTGGGGTTTTCCTACATTTACAAACATGCCCATTTCCCGTTTCATACGGTCAACCAGTATCTCCAAATGAAGTTCACCCATTCCCGACATAATTGTTTGACCTGTTTCATGGTTTATTTTTACCCTGAAAGTGGGATCTTCTTCGGCAAGTCTTTGCAGAGTATAGGATAGTTTTTCCTGGTCGGCTTTTGTCTTGGGTTCGATGGCAAGCGAGATGACCGGTTCGGGAAAAGTAATCTTTTCTAAAATAATAGGATTATTTTGGTCAGCTAAAGTGTCGCCTGTTTTTGAATCTTTCGGACCAACCAAAGCGACAATCTCACCTGCGAATGCCTTATCGATTTCTTCGCGCTGATTGGCATGCATTATTAATACACGGCTGACTCTTTCTTTTTTGTTACGGGTTACATTATAAATATAAGAACCTGATTCTAGAGTGCCGGAATAAATTCGCAAATAGGTAAGTTTTCCGACGTGCGGGTCAAGTTGAATCTTAAAGGCAAGAGCTGAAAATTTTTCTTCATTAATAAGTTTTCTTACTTCCTCTTTCTCTGTTTTGGGATTTATGGCTTTGATTTCCTTTAAATCGTTTGGGGAAGGCAGATAGTCAACGATTGCGTCTAAAATCGGCTGTACTCCTTTATTGCGTAGCGACGTTCCGGCATAGACCGGAATTAATTTATAGGCAATAACTGCTTTTCGCAAAGATCGTTTGAGTTCGTCTACAGTGATTTTTTCATTATTAAGATATTTATTTAAAAGTGCGTCGTCGGTCTCTGCGATTTTTTCAATTAGTTTAGCCCTGGCATGTAATACTTTATCTTTAATATCGGGTGCAATTTCATCTGTGATAGAGTACTTGGTTCCTTGAGAGTCTTGATCCCAGATTAAAGACTTTAAGGCTAAAAGGTCAACTACCCCTTTAAAATCTTGTTCTTTGCCGATCGGAAAGACCATGACTGCCGGTTTTGCACCTAAACGCTCCTCAATTTCTTTAACGGTTGCCTCAAAATCAGCTCCCAGCTTATCCATTTTATTTATGAAACAAATTCGGGGCACTTTATATTTATCAGCTTGTCTCCAGACCGTCTCAGACTGACTCTGTACTCCTTCTTCGGCGTCAAATACGACCACACCGCCGTCGAGAACTCGTAACGATCGTTCAACTTCCGCAGTGAAATCAACATGACCGGGAGTATCAATGATATTGATGCGAACATCTTTCCAAAAGGTTGTAGTGGCGGCGGAAACTATTGTTATTCCTCGTTCTCTCTCCTGCGGCATCCAGTCCATCTGTGTTGTTCCTTCATCGATATCGCCGATTTTATAGGTTCTGCCGGTATAAAAAAGAATTCGTTCCGTTGTCGTAGTTTTACCCGAATCGATATGAGCGATTATTCCGACGTTGCGGATTTTGTCAAGCGGAACTATTCGATTTTTTGTGATAATTGATTGTTGAGCCATACTTTAATTTTAAAGTTAAAATCTAAAAATTAAAAACGAAATTATAAATTTAAAAATTTTATTTGTAATTTTTACTTTTTCGCTTTCACTTTTTAAATTGGAGTAACTACCACTTTAAGTGAGCAAAGGCTTTATTTGCATCTGCTAGTTTTTCGGTTTGTAATTTTTTATTAACGGCTTGTCCTTGATTTTTTGCAGCGTCCAATAGCTCAGCTAAAAGCTTGTCGGCAAAAGTATGATATTCTTTATTGGGTCGAGTCTTGGCCGCGATGATAATCCAGTTTAAGGCTAAAAAAAGTCTGCGATTTTTGCGAACCTCAATTGGAACCAAATAAGAAGCTCCACCCAACCGGCGAGATTTAACTTCATAACTCGGTGAGACGTGTTGAATGGCTTGATGCAGAACGCGCAGAGGATCTTGATCCTGTTTATTGAGTTTATCAAATACACTATAAACTATTTTTCTGGCTACTGATTTTTTCCCGTCCAACATGATATAGGTTATTAGTTTAGCGACTTCAAGGCTGTCATAGACAGGATCCGATATCGTTAAGCGTTTTTTATAGGGACGACGAGGCATAAAATCAATATAAAATATTAAATATAAAAAATTAAATATTCACAGTAAAAATAAAAAATATTTGATATTTAATCTTTAATTTTTAATATTATGAAGCTGCTTTTGCAGTTTCTAACTTTGTACCATATTTAGACCGAGAGGTTTTTCTGTCAACAACACCGGCGGTATCATATTTGCCTCTGACAATATGATATTTGACTCCAGGCAGATCTTTGACTCTCCCCCCCCTAATTAATACAATTGAGTGTTCAGCTAAGTTATGACCTACCCCTTGGATGTAGGCAGTGACCTCCATTTTATTGGATAGTCTGACGCGAGCTACTTTTCTAAGTGCCGAGTTTGGTTTTTTTGGAGTCATGGTCCTAACGATAGTACACACGCCTCGCTTCATGGAGTTGTTTGTGGCGACGTACTTTCTTTTTAAGGCATTAAAAGTTAATTTTAACGCAGCAGCTCGGGATTTTTTAATCCTGTTTTTCCTCTTTTTTTTGATCAACTGGTTGATCGTAGGCATATTTGCTTAAAAATTTCCCGTAATATTTTTCGATTAAATCGGCTGTCACGGGTATTAATCTGCCAATTATAACATTTTCCTTTAGTCCCAACAAGTAATCTACCTGACCTTTTATCGCAGCAGAACTCAATACGTTGGTTGTTTGTTCGAAAGAGGCGGCTGAAAGCCAAGAATCAGTATAGATTGCAGCGCGCGTTATACCCAGTATTGAGACTTTACCCACTGCCGGTTTTCCACCCTGAGCCAGGATTTTTTTGTTTTCTTCTTCAAATCGGATCCTTGAGACAACCTCATCCTTAATAAATGAAGTGTCACCCTCGTCCTCAATGATTACTTTATCGCTCATTTTTCGGATAATAACTTCAAAATGCTTATCATGAATATTAATGCCTTGGGATTCATAGACTTTTTGTACCTCATCGAGCAGATAAAATTGAGCTGATCGAAGACCTTTTATAGTCAAGATATCATGTACGTCAAGATAACCCTCTGACAGAGGAGTTCCTACGGTTACCAGATCTCCATCCTTAACTTTTAATTTTTGCGACATTGGAATAATAAACTCTTGTTCGCGTTGCGGATTTTTATCGGTGGATGTGATTTTTACAATATAGACTTCTCTTTTGGTATCTTCCTGGACAGAAATTTTGCCTTGTACCTCAACTATTGGGGAGACAACTTTTGGCGTTCTTGTCTCAAAAAGTTCTTCAACTCTCGGGAGACCCTGTGTTACGTCAGAGATAACTATGCCTCCAAAATGTCTTACCCGCATGGTAAGCTGAGTTCCGGGTTCGCCGATCGATTGGGCCGCTATTACGCCTACCGGAACGCCAACTTCAACAAGGTTATTATTTGAAAGATCAACTCCGTAACATTTTTGACAAACGCCATACTTTGCTTGGCAGTATAAGGCCGATCTTACGACAGCTTTTTTGACGCCGCTTTTTTGGATCAGATCTATTTTAACTTCATCAATCAGCTCATTAGCCTTGATAATAATTTGCTTACGCTCAGATAAAAGATCTTTGGCTAAAAATCGGCCTCTGATTCTCTCGGTAAATTTTTCTCCTCGGGTATCTGTTGTAGTTACGGTTAGACCGTCGGTTACCCCACAGTCTTCTTCCCTGATAATCATATCATGGGCTACATCGACTAATCGTCGAGTAAGATAACCCGCATCGGCCGTTTTTAAAGCTGAGTCAGTCAGACCTTTCCTGGCACCGCGCGCAGAAATTACATACTCGAATATTGATAACCCCTCTCGATAGTTAGATTTAGTGGGTACCTCAATGATTTTTCCTAAAGGATCAACGACCAGTCCCTTAATGGCAGACAATTGTTTTAACTGTTCGCGAGAAGCTCTCGGACCTTCTGATTTGATGGCAAGCTTGACCGGGTTTTCTTCAGACAGCGCATTCCAGGTTAAATCTGCAAGTTTTTCGGTTATTTCTATCCAAAGTTTATTTGTGTATCGTTTTTTTTCTTCAAGAGTAAGCAGTCCTTGTCGATAATTTTTTTCCACTTTTTCCACCGCTTTTTCTACCTGTTTTAACATTTCTTCTTTTTCATTAATTATGACGCAGTCAAAAACGGAAAACGAAAGTCCACCGGCGATGGTTGCTCCCCAAAAGCCAACTTCTTTTAATTTATCAATTAGAGCCCCGACTTCCTGATTCTTAAATATTTTCATCGCCTTCACAACTATCTGTTTCAAAGTGGATGCTTTTACGTCATTATTTACAAACCGCAGTTTCTCAGGCAAAGCCTGATTAAAAATTATACGCCCGATAGAAGTTTTTAATAGTTGATCGTTGATTTTAACAAAGATTGGACGTCTTAAGGCAATTTTGCCAAATTGATAGGCGATTAAAGCCTCATTCTCATCAGTAAAGCATTTTAACTCTTCGTCTTTTGCATTAAGGTAGCTATTATCAAGTGTCGTAATATGATAGCAACCCAACGCCATTTCTTTATTGGGCAGAACTATAGGTGTTCCGTCGGCCGGTTTTAAAAGATTATGGTAGGGAAGCATGCGATCTTGAACTTCGTTAATTGCTTTTTTGGAAAGCGGTAAAAATACTCCCATTGCGTCTCCATCAAAATCAGCGTTATAACCGGAACAAACGGTAGGATGAAGCTTTATAGCATGTGAATCAGTTAAGACAGGATAAAATCCCAGAATCGACAGTTTGTGAAGAGTTGGTGCACGATTCAAAAGAACCGGGTGATCTTTTGATATTTCTTCGAGAATATCATAAACAATCGGCTCTTTTTTTTCCAGGAAATTTTTAGCACTTTTGATGTTAGGAGCGAGTCCTCTGACGATAATCTCGTGTAGAAGGAATGGTTTAAAAAGCTCTAAAGCCATTTCCTTAGGAAGTCCACATTGGTGCAGCTTCAAATCAGGTCCGACAATAATTGTTGATCTTCCTGAATAATCAACCCTTTTTCCCAAAAGATTCTGCCTGAAGCGACCCTGTTTTCCACGCAGAATATCAGACAGAGACTTTTGAATTTTGGAAGCCGCACCTTTAGTTCGAGCCCTACCTCTCGATTTTTGCAGATCGATTAAGGAATCAACAGCTTCCTGGAGCATTCTTTTTTCGTTGCGAAGTATTATTTCCGGAGCACCAAAGTCTATTAGTTGTTTCAGGCGATTGTTTCTATTGATAACTCTTCGATAAAAATCGTTAAGATCCGATGTGGCAAATTTTCCACCCGGCAATTGAACAACAGGCCGTAAATCCGGAGGAATAACAGGCAGAACCGTCCAAATCATCCATTTTGGTGATATATTGGCTTTGACAAAGGATTCCAAGAACCTGACCTTTTTAAGCAGCTTATTTCTTCTTTCTCCCTTTACTTCATTAAGGTCTTTTAACGCTTCAGCATATTTTTTATTCAGATCGAAGTTTGATAAAATTTCATAGACGATTTCAGACCCCATACCCGTATCGATAAACTGATCGGCTTTTTTTTCCTTAAGATAGAGAAAGTCATCTTCTTCGATTGTATCGAGATATTTTAATGATTTCATGACTTTCAAAAGACGATCGAAAAAAGAGACCTTTTGATTTTTCTGTTCAATAAATTTATCAGATAGTAATTTAAGCTGCTCTCTTAGTTTAAATTCCAGTTCTTGTTCGGCTATTTCTCTTTGTTCTCTATTATCAATTTTTTTTACAAGTTCTTCTTTTTGATTCTTAAAATCCTTTTCCACATTTTTTTGGTTTTCTGACTGGTCTTTTTCTAAAGCGACTAACTCCTCTTGTTCAATTTCTTCGATGATCTTAACGGACTGTTTTTGTTTTTCCTTATCGATTTTTTTAACTAGATAAAGAGCATAATAGATGATACGCTCCAGTGATTGAGGTGCAATGTCAAGAATCGTGCTTAAAACAGAAGACGACCCTTTAAAATACCAGATATGGGCAATCGGGGAAGCCAATTTAATGTGGCCAATTCTTTCGCGGCGTACAGCCGAAGTTGTAATTTCGACGCCGCATCGGTCACAGACGATTCCTTTATATCTGATTCTCTTATATTTTCCGCAATAACACTCATAGTCTTTGGTCGGGCCAAAAATCCTCTCGTCAAATAATCCGTCTTTTTCTGCCCTGAAGGTACGGTAATTTATTGTTTCGGGTTTAGTTACTTCGCCATGCGACCAGCTCGATATTGCCTCAGGAGAAGCGAGCTTGATGCGAAGTCCAGAAAAATCAACGAGTTCGTGATTATCCATAATTATATCTGATACGAATGATACGAATTTCTATGCGAATCTACGAATATTCTAATACTGAATTTTATAATCTGAATTAGCATATTCGCATCATTTGCATAAGATTCGTTGATTCGTATCATATTACTTTATATAGTCTATAGCTAATCCTAATGCGTTTAATTCCTTCATCAAAACGTGAAATGATTCAGGAACATTGGACTGGGGAATGTCAACTTTTTTGATTATCGATTCAAAAGCTTTGGTTCGTCCCCTGACGTCATCACTTTTAATGGTTAGCATTTCCTGTAATGTATAGGGAACGCGATGAGTTTCGAGAGCCCAGACTTCCATCTCACCAAATCTTTGTCCACCCATCTGTGATTTTCCTCCCAACGGTTGCTGGGTTACCAGAGAGTACGGACCGACTGATCTGGCGTGGAATTTATCCTCGACCATGTGGATTAGTTTCATAATATAACCTATACCGACAAAGACTTTCCTATCGTACGGTTGTCCCGTCTGTCCATCAAACAGAGTAACTTTTCCATCAAAAGGCAGTCCGAGTTTTTTAAGTTCAGAAGTAATAAATTGTTCCTTTATTTTTTCAAAGACAGGAACAGTGATTGAGGTATTTTTATTTTTTGCAATAAGACCAAGTAGGGTTTCAAATAGTTGTCCAAGATTCATACGGGATAGGATGGAAAGGGGAGAGAGTATGACGTCCACTGGTGTACCGTCTTCTAAATGTGGCATGTCCCATTCCGGGAGGATTTTAGAGATAACTCCTTTGTTTCCGTGTCTTCCGGCAAGTTTATCTCCTACCGAAATTTTCCGGAGTTGAGACGTTGTTACGATAATTCTTTTTAATACGCTTGGTTCTAATTCGTTTGGATCTTTTTTGGAATCAATTACTTCCAAATCTACTACCGTTCCCCGTTTACCATACGGAATACGAAGTGAAGTGTCTTTGACATCCTTGGCCTTTTCACCGAATATTGCCCTCAGAAGTCTTTCTTCAGCCGTAAGTTCTTTTTCTCCCTTTAGAGCCACTTTCCCAACCAAAATGTCGCCACCCGACACCTCAGATCCGACAATAACCAAACCGTCCTTATCCAGGTTTTGCAGGACTTCCTCCCGAACGTTTGGAATATCTCTGGTTAACTCTTCCGGGCCAAGCTTGGTATCAACAAGATCGGCAATAAATTCTTCGGAAGTAATAGAAGTTAGAAGATTGTCTCTGATCAGTCTTTCCGAGATAACAAATCCATCTTCATAACCAAGTCCGTTAAGTGAGGTATAGGCAACTACTAAATTTTGGCCCAAGGCAAGCTTACCGTTATCAGTTGATGGTCCGTCTATAATAACTTCACCCTTTTTTATTTTTTGTCCTGGTTCAACTTTTGGTTTTTGATCGAAGACAACATCTTTATTTGTTTTTACAAATCTGTTTAATTTATAGGTGTATTCTTTTCCTGACTTAGCTTTTAAGATAACTTTTTCTGCATCCACATACTGTATTTGTCCGTCTTCTTTCGCAAAGACTGTTCTATTAAGTGCAGAAGTAATTTTTTTTTCTAATCCCGTGCCAACGATTGGAGCTTGAGGATTGATTAAGGGAACAGCTTGACATTGCATGTGTGTACCCATAAGGGCTCGACTCGCATCATCATTTTGAAGAAAAGGAATTAGTGTGGCGGAGGCTCCCACTACCTGTCTTGGAGAGATATCAATATAATCTAACTGTTGAGCAGGCACTTCAACGATCTCACCCTTGTTGCGACAGACAACATGTTCGTCAAGTACGAAATTATTCTTATCAATGTTTATACTATTTGAGGTTATATAGTAGGATTCCTCATCGTCTGCCTGAAGATAAACTTTTTCATCAGATAATTTTACCCGGATTTTGCCTCCCAGCTTTTCTTTTAATAATTTTCGGTAAGGCGTCTCAAGAAATCCATATTTATTAACTCTTGAATATAAGGCCATATAAGTAACTACTCCAATATTTGGTCCCTCAGGAGATCGAATCGGGCAAATTCTCCCGTATTGAGAAGAAGAGATGTCTCTAATTGAGAAAGAGGCTCTTTCTTTTTCAATACCACCCGGACCTCCTACGGTAATTCTTCTTAAGTTATCCAGTTCAGATAGGGGATTGGTCTGATCAACTATTGTTGATAGTTGGCTAGTTCTAAAAAATGAATTTATTGCAACAATTAGGGGTTTAGAATTAACTATTTGAGAAGGAGCTACATTGGTTTCGCTAGTAACCAGACTCATTCTTTCCTTGATTTCTCTTTCAACTCTAACCATGCCGACCCGGATACCGTACATACTTACCAACTCTCCAACTGTGCGAAGGCGTCGATTACCCAGATGGTCAATATCGTCAAAAACACCTTGACCTTTAGTCAAATTTAAAAGATATTTTATTGTTTCGGTTATATCGGTTTTAGTTAAAAGATGATTTTCCTTTTTTATTTCAAGATTTGTCTTTAATTTTTTATTGATTTTATACCTTCCAACGTCAGCCAAAGAATAACGGCGATGGTTAAAAAATAAATTGTGCAGTGTTTCAAAGGCATTTTCCAAAATCAAAGGTTCACCCGGTCTAACTTTCCGATAAATTTCCAGTACCGCCGAATCTTTATCTTTTGTTTGATCTTTTTTTAGTGTAGGTTCAAGATATTTTTCAATAAGATCTTTATCAATATCCTGGAATTGCGACATTATTTCCGCATTATTTTCTCCTTCGAAGACTTTTAAGAGCACTGTGGCGAAAAATTTTCTTTTTTTATTGATCTTCATCTCAATCAAATTATTTTTATTGAGAGTTATATCTAACCAGGCGCCGATATATGGCCGTATTTCCGCGTTATATAAAGTTAGCCCGGTTGTTTTGTCAATTTCAGCTGTAAAATAAACTCCGGGAGACCTGACAATCTGGTTAATAATGGCTCTTTCAATTCCATTTATAATAAAAGTGCCACGATCCGTCATCTTTGGTAAGTTGAAAAAATATACCTCCTGGGAACGTTCAGAACCGGTTTTTTTGTTGATGAGCCTTAATTTAAGATAAACAGGAGTATCGTAAGTTAATTTTTTTTGAAGACAAAGCTCAAGCGAATAACGGGGTTCACCAAAAAAAACATCGGCAAAAAATAAACTGAATTTTTTTCCGGTATAGTCTTCGATTGGGAAAAATTCATTAAAAATTTCCTTGAGTTCTAGTTTAACAAACTTTTCCCATGACTGTTTTTGAATCTCGATAAGATCGTAGTCTTCTAGCTCTTTATCTTCTCTGCCAAGATGTATTTTTTTTTGAGGGGAAGTATTAGATGAATGATTCAAAGTCATCTCTGAGGGATACTATAATTTTTTTATAACAACAAAAAAACCCTTTTTACAAAAGGGTATCGGAAAAAGATACTAAAATATACACGAGTAAGTTACGTTTGTCAAGCGTATTTTGGTTCTATGTAAATAATGGTTGTAACAATAGGGTTGTAATTAAAACCGATAGCATAACTTTTTGAATAAATACTTCTTTGTTTTTAAATCCGAATGAAATTCTTTTAATGAGTTTCATTT
>Ga0209542_10000861_pt1 | contig 72076 bp, 69 predicted proteins | sample RifCSPhighO2_01_FD_184028 | JGI IMG/M metagenome (GOLD analysis project Ga0209542, IMG submission 184028) | Soil microbial communities from Rifle, Colorado - Rifle CSP2_plank highO2_0.1 (SPAdes) (version 2) | ecosystem: Environmental > Terrestrial > Deep subsurface > Rock core/Sediment ...
ATAAGTTGGAAAGAGGGTTTTTGCTCATTCTCATCCTTTTCGGGGTCATCTTTTTGGCAATTGCCACCCTTACTCCCTACATGACCTAAACTGAAGACCCAGCTCATTTACATTAACCCTGCAACGGGCATCGCTCATTCTGTCCTTGGGACAGACGGGGGCGCTCCCAGCATGACTATCCCCTTCCAAATTCACGATCTGACATGCATCGAAAGGTTACTAAAAGACCAGGAGGCATTCAGGTGGGCGCCAGGCCTCTCGGTCCTCACATAACCCAAGAGGATTTTCTGAAAGCCATCGAGGCGGCATTCGCCGAGATCTGAAAAATATACATAAAACATAAATGCGGGCAATGCTCGCTTTTTTTTACATATAATAAGTTTTAATTCTTATTGGTTTGGATTATAATTACTTAAATATGGTTATTCAACTTTTTGACTTTATAACAAATACAATCATCCAAATTATCAGCGCCACAGGATATGTTGGCCTTTTTTTGCTTATGGTTGCTGAGTCTTGCGGAGCTCCTGCTCCTTCAACTATTGTTATGCCGTTTTCCGGATTCCTTGTAGCAACTGGACAAATGAATTTTTGGCTGGCAGTTATTGTGGGAACTTTTGCAAACCTAACAGGTTCTCTTTTGGTTTACTTTATTTCTTTAAAAGGCGGACGCCCCCTTCTTGAAAAATATGGAAGATATATACTTATTGGAAAACAAGACTTAGATAAGGCTGATAAGTGGTTTGCAAAATATGGAGAAGCCACGGTTTTTTTCAGCCGGCTTTTTCCTCTCATCAGGACTGCTATTTCTTTTCCTGCCGGCGTAGCTAAAATGAATTTTAAAAAGTTTGTTGTCTTTTCTTTTCTTGGATCTTTGGTTTGGAATATCGTTCTCGTTTTTCTTGGAATAAAACTACAAAACAACTGGGAAGCGGTGCGTAAAATCATAAGCAGTTTCGGGTCGGTAATCTTAATTCTTTTTCTCTTGGCTGCCGGATTGTACGCTTGGCGGCATATTAAAAAACGGAAACGAGCTTCGTAGGACAATACTGCTCAATTGATTCTGCCCTTGAAATTTCCATATTTTTCCGATAATATAGTTGTAGGCTAGTTTTTCATATCGTTTGTTTAATCTAGGTTAGCTCCATTTTACCCATTTTCACTTGACAAGCCATCTAAAAGTGATATAATAAGAACATATAATTAAAAGAAAATCTAACTCAAACAACACTTGCTTTGAGTTTTTTATTAATAGCGGTCTTTCAGAAAAATATTAAGCAAAAGGAACTATGATTATTCTTTCAAATGGATTCCCAACTAATATGCCAAATTCAGAGGAAGTCTCACAAGGCGGTCCCGCAAACTTTGCCCGGCTTTTTTATACGCACATTGTTTCTGCCACAACCCACAAATGGATCGGCGTAATGTTTTACGGAAACAACGTGAAAAAAGTACGGCTGGAAAAATCATTCTCGCTTCCTCAAAGAGATTACTTTAAACTTTATTTACCTAAAAAATATTTTCGCCTTATCACCCGCGCGAAAAAAATAGACGATCCGTCAAAAATACTGCAAGAACCAATAGCGCGCATAGCGACGCTTATAAAAAAAGAGCGGCCTGACGTGGTTTTGTTAAACGGCTTTGGCTTTCTGAATTGGATCATCCTCAAGGCGTCCGAGCAAACCGGCGTTCCTGTCGTCATTCAACACGCGGGCATATGGACAAAAGAACTGCGGTTGCATAAACACAATTATTCCGCCGCCGGACGCAAAATTATGGAAAAAATGGAAAAAGATTCTACGCGCCTTTCCGCCGTTGAAATTTTTCTTAACACGTGGAGCAGAGATTATTATCAAAAACACGTCGCAAAACGCCAGGACGGCAATTCCCTAATCATCCCCCTTCCGTTTGACTTTTCCTCTTTCGCCGATACTCCCAAAAACCAGAAAAAAACCGTTGGCATAGGATCTGAAAACGTTTTCAAGATAGGCACCATAGGCAGGTGGGACAAAATAAAAAATCACAAGGCGCTCCTATCTTTGGCCAAAGCGGCAAAACGCGTAAACTTGCCATGGCAATTTTACGCCGTGACAAAAATCGCAAAAACCCGTTACCCAGAAATAAAAAAGAGGGATTATGAAAAAAACGTGAAAGTAATACGCTCGCTCGACAGAGTGGGAATATATGATTTTTGTAGATCTATGAACCTGTTAATTTTGCCGTCTTTATTTGACGTATCTCCCACTGTTGTACTGGAGGCGGTATCAAGCGGAACTCCTATTGCGATATCGCCCAACGTCGGATATGTGAATGAATTCAAAAAATGCGGAGCAGCTAACTGGATCATAAACTTTAATAGCGCCATAAACGCGGCTATAAAAATTAAAAAAATTGCGGGCAAACCCTTACCGCAAGCGCTAAAGAACGCCGTAATCAAACAGCATAATCACAAAAATGTGCTTTCATCTTATCTCTGCTTGCTTAAAGCGCTGGCCGCCAAAAAAGAGGCCTCCCATCATCGCCAGGAACGCCGTTCTGGCGGTAAAATAAAATCCACGATCTTACGCTCGCAGTATTATCGCAAGAAATAATAAAATTGAAGATGTAATTGGAAAAAAGGTGGGCATGGGTGTTAGGGTAAAGATGAAAAAGCTTTATGTTCCAAATGGGATATTTTCCAAAATAATTTCTATTCTTGGCAACGCTACATAATACTCCACAAAAAACCGCTCAAGGGCGGTTTTTTTTTGTTGCATTTTCTAAAAACCACTTATTCTGCTATAATAAAATAATTAATATTTTAATATTTTAATTATGGACAAAATAGCGATTGTTATATTGATTATTTTACTGATCATCGTAAGTTTGGGGTTGCTGGTATATTTCGATCAAATAAAAATTCAGGAAACAAGCCCTAGCCAAGAAATTAATACTCCAACACCTGCATTCACATCGTCCTCCACGCCTGACATTGAAGGGGTTTTACCTGCTATACAGCCGAACGCTCTTGAAAATAAACCCGATATCAATCCCTTGGATGATGCAAACCCCATTCAGGATATAAAAACTAATCCTTTTGAATAAATCTATGAAAACAAAAAACATATTTTATATTTTTAGCGCGCTGCTTGCTGTCGGAATAATTCTTTCTGCGGGCGCCGTTTTGGCTCAAAAAATAGATGACATACAATATCCGATTGCAGAGCTCGGAAAATGCAAAGATAGAGCAGGCTGTAAACTTTTCTGCGATAAATCTGAAAGTAGTAATACCTGTTTAGCTTTTGCTTTAAAAAATAACCTTATGTCTCAGTCAGAAGTTAATGAGGCCAAAAAGTTTATGGCCGCTGTAAAAAACGGTCCAGGAGGGTGTACAACAAGAGATTCATGTAAGAAATACTGCGACGATATTAACAACATAGAAGAATGCATATCTTTTGCTGAAAAATATGATTTAACTCCCGCTCAAAAACTACAAAAATCAAAAAGGGTTCAAGCGGCTCTATTAAGGGGAATAGGGCTTCCTAATTGCAAAAACACAGCAGAGTGTGACGCTTACTGCGATAATACAGATCATATGCAGGAGTGTATCGCCTTTGGCCAATCAGCTGAGCTCCTCGAAGGAAAAAGCCTGGAAAACGCCCAGAAGATTTTCCGAGCACTTAAAAATGGCATCACTCCCCCGCCGTGCAGGGGCAAAAAAGAATGCGATAAATATTGCACCCAAGAGGAAAACGCAAAGGCTTGTACAAATTTTTCAATACAGGCAGATTTAATGTCGGATCAGGAGAGAATCAACGCCCAAAAAATGTTAACTGCTATTAATGGAGGAGCAAGGCTTCCAAAATGCAAAAATAAAGAAGAATGCGCAGCCTACTGCCAGGAAGAAAATCACGTTGATGAATGCATAAGCTTTGCTGAAAAAGCCGGACTAGTAACAATTAAGGAGGCAAAAAAAATAAGAGGGACAAGAAATATTGGTCCTGGCGGATGCGCAAACAAAGATAAGTGTAAAAAATACTGCGATGAAAATCCTGACGAATGCAAAAAATTTCAACCGGGTTCCGGAATTATAAACCCGGGCGGAAACATGATGCCCCAACAGGCTGGTCATGCTGGATGCAAGGGGCCGGAAGAGTGTGCGGGTTATTGCGACGAAAATCCTGAAAAATGCAAAAATTCTGTGCCTTGCCAGGGGGAAGAATGCCAAGTTCGCCCCGAAGACGAGCTAAATAAATCGAGCAGTTTTATTACACCCGAATCTGTCTTAGGAGCAATTATTTATGGGGTTAAATTATTTGTGCCCGGCAAGTAGTAAAAGGGGGATATTTATAATAATATGACGTTATGATGCAATATATAAGCGCGGCAGTTTTGGGAATTATAGAGGGAATCACAGAATTTCTGCCAATTTCTTCTACCGGACACCTTATCCTCGTAAACCAATTTATATCGTTCAACAAAGAGTTCACTTTCCTTTTTGATATTGTTATTCAGCTTGGCGCAATCTTTGCGGTTTTGGTGTATTTCAGAAAAAAACTTTGGCCTTTTTCCAAGAATCCGGAGGAACAAAAAAAATCCTTAAGTATTTGGTATAAAACAATTGTTGGCGTATTGCCGGCGCTTTTCCTGGGATATTTATTTGCGAACATTATAGAAGAGAAATTATTTAATCCTTGGACCGTGGCTATTGCCTTGCTTGCCGGGGGACTTATTATTTTATTTATTGAAAAAAAATACAGAGAGCCAAAAATAACATCTATAGAAAATTTAAGCTTTAAAGCAGCTTTGCTGATTGGACTTGTGCAGTGTTTGGCAATGATTCCCGGAACATCAAGATCGGCAGCCACAATAATTGGGGCTATGATTTTTGGAGCGTCGAGGCTGGTTGCCACAGAGTTTTCTTTCTTTTTAGCTATCCCAACAATGGTGGCTGCCTCAGCATACAGTTTAATAAAATATGGAGCATTTTTTAATATTGGGCAATTTTTAGTTTTAGCAATTGGTTTTACCGTATCTTTTTTTGTAGCGCTGGCTGTAATAAAATTTTTAATAAACTACATAAAAACAAACAACTTCAGAATCTTCGGCTATTACAGAATTATTTTAGGAATAGTAATTATTGCTTACTATTTAATTAAATAATTATGAATAAAAAAAATTTAATATCGATCTTAATTATTGTTTTGGCAATTGCTCTTGTTGATTTTGTGTTTATTTTTATGAAAAACAATAATATCGAAAATACAATTATTAGAAACACAAATATGAAAAATGATAATCAAATCAAGCTTTCCGCGGGCGAGGTTTTGTTTTCCGGCGTGATTTCTGAAGTTGATAAGGGCTGTGTTCTGGACCGAGCCTGTTCGATTACAGTTGCGGGCAAAGTAGTTATTTGGCATAACGGTATGACTGTCGGAGGCCCGGGAAACCCGGAAAATATTGTCCGTGGCAAATTAATTAACGACCTGGGCATGGATAACTATTTAGGAAAAAAAGTTGAAGTTTACGGCATTCAAATTTCCCCTCCTGACCCCGATTACATAACCATCTACGGCAAGGAAGCCTATTACCTCAAATTCCTCAAGAAATAGACTACGCCACTCACTATTGACAGGGTGATTTTTGTGTACTATAATAAACAGACAGGTCTTTGCCAATTACTTCCCACCTCTTCATTCAACGAAGGAGCAATGATGTCGACAGGATCAACAACACGGACGTTGAGAGCGTTTCGTCCAAGCAGATACGGAGAGAAATCGGAAAAAGAAGAGCGGTGCGATAAAATCCAAAAGGAGAAGAATCTCCGAAGATACGAGCGGATCGCCGAACTCGGCATGCCGCTCTTCGAGGGATTACACACAATAGAAGAACTAGGAGGAAGATAAGGTGAATTGGAGGAAATTCGAAACGTGGCTCAACAGGAAGGTAAAGATGGTGCTTTTCATCATCTTTTCCTTCGCAGCAATGTGCTAAACCCATAGCTCAAGAGGAGATTAACTTGACGAGGAAGCGAAAAGGACGGACAGACAAGGAAAGCCGCCTCAAGGTAACTGAGGCGTGCAACAAGAAAGACGCCGGGTATTACGACCGGCCATTCGTCGTCGAGATGGGGATTGAGTGCATGTTTAAGGCACTCAAGCGCGGTCAAAAAGACCGTCGTGCGGCGTAGGCGCCAACAAGGGTGAAAGCTCAGAACAACCGGCGCGTTTGGCACACCCAAGCGCGCTTTTTTTATATAAGGAATTCTGTTTACAATTGATAGCAAAAGTGCTAATTTAAATTATTCTTAAACCCCGCTATTTGACATAATAAAGGAGGTCTATGTGGCTGAGCAAAACCATCAACGGTTTTCTGTGAAAACCATACCACCCGCCAACCCAGAAGATGCCAGGGGAAGAGCCTGGCAGTGGAAGCTCCCCGAAGGCCGACAGATAACTATTTGTGAAAGAAACGCAGGGAGCGAAAGCTCCCACATGCACAAAGGGAAAGATCCATCAAAGGATCCTGAACGTCTGTTCATCGCCAGGGGGGTTGTGAAAATCATATTCAAGATTTACGGCAAGATTACCGAGAAGGTGCTTCGCGCCGGAGATTCGGTTGAGATTGGGCCGGCGGTTTGGCACAAGACGGAAGTCGTCGAAGACGCACTTATCCTGGAGTACAGAATCACCCACTTTGATTCAAAACATTCAGACACCTTTCAGGTGGAATTCTAACCTGACCAAAACCCGCAAAAATTTCGTTGAGAAATATCGCGGGTTGTTTTTTTATTTTACCTTTTAAAAAAAGCTGCAATCTGATAGAATTATTCTATGGCAACATTAACGGTATTAACTTTTCTGCTTTTTACTTTTTTTGGCTATCTTATTGGAAGGTTCGGCGATTATTATCTCAATTTTTGGTTGAAAGATCCTTCCTGGGCTCCCCATCACTGGATATATGGATTAATTTTAATTGCCTTCGGCACTTTTTATTTGGAAAATAGCTTGGGAATGTGGACGATATTTTTTGGGTTCGGTCTTTTTATAAGCGATTTAAAAGATTTTCTGGAATTAAAAGTAATAGGGTCGGATGGCAAGGACATAGCGCAAAGAAGATTTTGGCATATTGATTAACGTTGTACGATGCCTTCTTTTTGTGCTAAAATTATGTAGTAAACATGGATAATCAATCTCTCATAGCAATAATCATTGGAGCCGTTGTTCTTTTCTTTTTTGTAAAATTTATTTTAAGCCCTATAATAAGGGCTGTTTTGGGTGTTTTGATATTTTTAATCGCAATATATTTGCTACAGAGGTTCTATAATTTTAACCCTCTATCCCCCTTTGGAATATCGTTAGACACTAAATCATGGAATATCGATTGGATTTTCGCGCCTATGGGATTTTATATAAACCAAATAAAAAATTTCATCAGCTTTATCTGGGGAAACTTTCCCAAAGATTTAGGACAATAGCAAAAATTTTTTAACAAAAAAAGGAGGATTAACTCCCTTTTTTGTGCAACAAAACGTTCTTATTATCAGGGGCAACTATTAAGGCAAGAATTAATATCTGTCATTGGTGGGTTGGAAATACTTACACATCCTTTTCTCGCGGGATCGCAACGATAGTGCGCCTCGCTCGCAGAGACATTCGTACTGACGCAATGTCCCTGGGTACAGGAAAATGCACAATTTCCCTCGGTTCTGTAATATCCTGCTCCATATGCCCATCCAGCATCGCCTATACAATAAGATACCGAAACATATCCGCTCGGCGGGGGTGACGCCGGCGATGGCGTCGGCTTAATCACCGTTACGGTCGAATTTGCAAATGCGCTTCTGGATGATGTGGTGATCATGACCATAATAGTTGCCGAACCTGTAGAAACAGCTGTAACAACGCCGTTAGAATTAACTGTGGCGACACTAGTATCACTTGACGTGTATCCAATTGAAAATGGAGTCCAGCCGTCTGTCCAAGAAGCATTTAGCTGTCTATTATCTCCTACGTTTAAAGTAACAGCCGAGGGATTTAACGAGGCGTTAAATGCGGGAGTCGGAGTTGGGGTTGGGGTGGGTGTTGGTGTCGGCGGAATTGGCATGGGCGCCGGCTCAAAGGGAGAGCATCTTCCAAAACAAGCGGGATCTCCTATATAACCGCCATTCTTATCGGGTACGCATTTGTTTTCTTTATTACACGAATATCTTTCGGCCTCCGGTTCAAATGCATCGCAATAGGTGCTACAAGCGGTTGAATTGCCAAAAGGGCCACCGCTGTTAGCAGGAACAAAAGTGTTCTGGGAACACCTGTATGTTTCTAGGCTACAATAAAATTTTGGGATAACGCAGCCGATATCGCATATCTTCTGAGTGGAAAATTTACCACTGGTATCAATCTGGCATTGATGCTTCAAAGCATCACACGAAAATTTTTGGGTAGGGAAACAGGCTTTCTGACAGTCTGAAAGACTAAAAAAACTTCCGTTGTTACTTGGGACACAGGTACCAGTGGAAGTAACGCAAGACAAGCGCTGGCTAGCAAAAGCTGAAGGAATTCCGGCTAAAACAAAAATACACGCCGAAAAGGCAAGAAAAACCAGTATTTTTGCCGAATAGTTTGGCGCACCTAAGTTATTTTGCTTATTCTTCATTTTTTTTATTGTTTTATTATCGCTATATAAAAACTGCTGAGCTGGCCATCCGGCGAAAGATTGGCTTCTGCTTGCACGCCATCGCCCACTTTTATGTCAGAAAATTGCGCCGGGGTCGATTCGCCCGCATTGGCTCCCGAGGCATTTACAAAATAAACATTTGCCGAAGGGTCAACAACCATCGGCAAACTGTCTTGCCCGGATCCCAACTTTATTGTGTTCCCAGATATGCTTTCAACCTGCCCAAAAAGCACTATAGAATTTACCAAACTTGATTTGAGCAGCCTTAATCTGCCCAATTCTTGCTGGTCTTGCTCGCTTAGTTGGGTTGGTTGTTGGTCTCCTGGTTCGGTGGCCACGGGATGGGTTTCTTGATATTTCAAAACTCCGAAAACTCCGATAGCTACACAAATAACCATAGCTATTAATATCAAAAGTATTGTTGATGCTTTATCCATGTTTTTAGATTCAATAATATTATTCTATTATATCATTATTTTTGAATCACTATAATGTTTGGAGTGTGAATAACTTTTTTGTTGAGTTTTAAATTAAATATGTATGGTGTATAATAACAGAATTAGTTGATAAAGAATTATTCTCGAGTAAAAATATGGTCATAGGAAATGCAATCTTATCTGTAATTGATTTTCTATCTTATCCCGCATGGCACTTGGTTGTACTGTATGTATTTTTGTTTATACTGGTTGCCTATTCTATGATAAAATCGTGGGGATTTTAGGCTGATGAATTTGCATAAGTATCCCCGCTTTTCGAATTAGTGTATAATCTATTAATATAAGTAAAAAAATAATATGAATCTAAACCAAAATATTTCTACACAAGTTGGTATTACCATTACCGCGCTCCTAACAATTGTTTTAATTGCCTTAATTTTATTTTCGTGGAACTGGGCAGGAGATTATCTTGCCAGTATGGTAAGCGGTATGTAAATAAAATATAATACACAAATATTTATTAATATTTTTATGTGCAATCAAAACAAAATTCCTTCGGAGACAATCTCGCAAAAACGCGCCCAGAAAACATTTTTAAAAGGATTTACTTTAATAGAACTTATAGTTGTAATAGCAATCATAGCCCTTTTGGGTTTAATTATTTTAGTTTCCGTAGATAGATATATATCCAAGTCAAAAGATTCGGCCGTAAAGGCAAACATGAGTTCTATCAGCGCCGCGGCCGTTAAATATTATTACGAGCACGGATCACTCGACAGCTTTAAAAATGACGTAAATGGTGACTACAACAAAATATCGGCCGGCGTTCAAAAGGCGGGAAGCACTCTATATTTTGAAACATCTTTAGGAACCACTAATTGGGCTTCTTGCGCGCAGTTGGTACACAATGATGAGTTTTTCTGGTGTATGGACAGTATGGGTAAAAAAATACAAATCTCTGGTACTTGTGATCAGAATATATTGACATCACACAGCTGCACCGAGATTGCTGCTGTACAAACCGTGCCAACGCCAACGCCAACGCCAACTCCAACTCCAACTCCGACACCGACACCAACTCCAACTCCGACACCAACACCCACCCCAACCCCAACTCCGACACCGACACCATAGCCGTACCATTATTAGTAATATATAGCATTACCTAAAAAACCACCCAACGCAGAGAAGTTGAGTGGTTTTTACTTGGATATCAAAAAGTGTTTTTAGGCTTTATGTAAAAACTTGATTCTATCATTTTTTTGGTAGATAATTAGAAAATGTTATCTATAGTTTTACCGATATATAATGAAAAAGAAAATATCAAGCCGCTCCTTGATGATTTTTTAGAATTCTTTGAAAAAAGAGGGATTGCCTTTGAGATACTGGCGGTAAATGACGGTTCAACTGATGGTACTTGCGAAGTTCTTAAAAAATACGCATCAAATAAAAATATTTCTGTCATAGAACATTCGCATAATTTGGGCTACGGAGCCGCTCTGCGCTCAGGATTTAAAAAAGCCAGAGGCGACCTAATTTTTTTTACTGATTCAGATCGCCAGTTTGATATTAAAGAAATCTCCACTTTTTTAGAAAAAATTAAAGATTATGATTTTGTAGCCGGTTTTAGAAAAAAAAGGAGAGACCCTTGGTTCCGCCTTTTTTATGCTTGGCTTTTTTCCGTTGCCAGTAGGATTTTATTCGGAATAAAAGTAAAAGACATAGATTGCGCGTTTAAGCTTTTTAAAAGCAATGTAATTAAGGGAATGCCTCTTTCTTCTGATGGAGCATTAATAAACCTTGAAATATTCTCCCATGCCAAAAAATCCGGCTATAAATTTTTACAACTTCCGGTAAGCCACTTACCAAGAGAAAAGGGCAAACAAACCGGCGGAAGTTTAAGGGTTATAGGACGGGCTGTCATAAATATCTTTTCTCTTTGGAAAAAAGTTTACAAACAAGAAATTTACGATTTTTTTTCTTTACTGGGAATCGCGGGTTTTTTTATTTTTTTGTCTTACTTTATATCGTTTTTTTCCGTTGGCGTTCTCCATGACAGTCTCCCCTTTCTGCGGGACATATGGTTGCGTTGGGATGCCCGCCACTACATAGATGTTGCTGAAAACTGGTACAATAACCCTTTAAATAGCACAGGAGAAAGCTATTTTAATATCGTTTTTTTCCCGTTATATCCTATAGCTATTAGAATTACTTCTACTGTATTCAAAAATTATTTTTGGAGTGCGATTTTTGTTTCTAATTTGTGTTATATTGTCTCGATAGTCTATCTATTTAAGTTGGTTTTAATTGACTTTTCCAAAAAAACCGCTTTTTGGGCGGTTCTTTTATTTTCCCTTTTCCCAACAGCTTATTTTTTACATCTTCCCTATTCTGAAGGTATCTTTCTAGCCCTTTTGCTTGCATCTTTCTACTACGCCCGCAAAGAAAGGTGGAGCACCGCATGTATTCTGGCAGCATTTACCACAGCAACCCGCTTGGTCGGCATAGTAGTCATACCGGCGCTTTTGCTTGAATATATGCATCAAAAAAAATTTTGTCTGGGTAATATAAAAAAAGACATTTTATGGTTTTTGACAATTCCCCTTGGTTTTTTTTATTACTTACACTTAAATGTATTTATTTATGGAAGCCCCTTCGCTTTTCTATCACTAACGAGCGAGCATTGGTTTAAAAGATTCTCGTGGCCATGGATCGGAATCTGGCACACGGCAAGAGCCTTTCTTGGGCAATCGGGGTGGCAAAAATTAATAGTTTCTGGAGCAGAATTATTTTTCATATTTTTGGTTTTATTGATATTAATTGTTGGAATACGTAAATTGAGACCATCGTACTCTGTCTTTGGATTTTTAACTCTTTTTCTTATAACCTCCACTTCTTACCTGATGAGCTTGCCCCGCTATACACTTTCTATTTTTCCCATTTTTATTGTTTTAGCTTTTTTAACTGAAAAGAAACAACTTTTATCCACCTTGCTACTGGTTTTTTCGACATCTTTTTATATGCTATTTTTGATTCTTTATTCTTTGGGAAACTGGACTTTTTAATATGGCATACTGGATATTTTATCTTCCCTTTTTTATAATCGCCGGCGTTTTGAGCTGGCAAAGAATTTTACCGCGCCATCAAACGCCTGAAAATATCATACTCGGCAGTCTTTGGGGCTTGGTCTTAAGTTGTTTTGTGCCATTTTTTCTTTCGTGGATAGTTCCTTTCAAAACAGCTGTTCTTTTTTCATATCTTATTTCCCTTGCCGTTATTTTAATTTTTGGTTGGCTTGATAGGGTCTTTTGGTTTTCAAAAGCTAGCAAGCTGAAGTGTTCTTTCAGAGAATGGAGCGCCGGAAAAAAAATCATAGTAATTATTTTTCTTTTACTGGCGCTATCATATATGTTTTTGACTTCAAGGGTTCTTTTCACTGACAAGAACGGCTGGTACTCCACGGGATTCGTAAATGCTTTCGGAGATACGCCATTCCATTTAATGTATATCGCTTCATTTGCCTTTGGAGACAACTTTCCTCCGCAAAACCCTGATTATGCCGGAACGCCGAGCAATTACCCTTTTTCGACCTATTTTTCAAGCGCAGCCATGGTAGACAGCGGAGCTGACTTAACCGCCGGTTTTCTGACTCCGATTATTATTCTTGGCCTACTCACCGTCTCTTTATTATTTTATGTTCCTTGGAAAATTACAAAAGAAGCGTGGGTGGCGGTTTTGACGCCGATTATCTTCTTTTTATCGGGAGGGCTGGGTTTTTACTGGTTTTTCCAAACACATGGCCTGGAAATATTTTCGGACAGCATAAATTATTTCAGTCCTGCCTTTGGCGTTTTAACTCACCTTGCAGACCAAAATATAAACCTTATGAACGTTATTACCTCCTCCCTTATGCCCCAAAGAGGAATTTTGTTCGGTTTGCCAATTTTTCTTTCCGTAATACTTCTTTGGCACATAGATGACAGACGATCTATTATCACCAGCGCGATTCTCGCATCCTCTCTGCCCCTGCTCCACGCCCAAACATTTATCGCGTTAATGATTGCCCTACCGTTTTATCTGTTGATTTTATTCATTCAAAAATTACGCAAAAAGATAAAATTTGATTATATTGCATGGATTATTTTCTTTGTAATTGTCTTTCTCGCCTTTCTACAAGCATTCCTCTCTCTCAACGGTAGCTCGGATAGTTCCTACACAAACTCTATCCGTTTTACAAATGGATGGCTTGCGGGCTCTGATAATTTTTTGTGGTATTGGTTTAAAAATCTTGGCTTTTTCTTGCCGATCATTATTGGAGCGTTGTTGTATAAAAAAATACCATCTAAATTAAAACTTTGGTATCTCCCATTCCTGGCGATTTTTATTATCCCGAACTATGTTATATTCTCCCCATGGGATTATGATAATAGCAAATTTTTCCACCTTTGGTACTTAGTTTCATCATTTTTGGTTGCTTACTTTCTTGTTATTTTATTTAAAAACAAAAGTTTAGTGCTAAAAATTTCGGCTGGAATTTTGTTTGTTTTGATAATTTCTTCCGGTGGAGTAGATGTTCTAAAGGCCGTGCAATTCTCAAATGAGGGCTTTGGACTATTTAGCCCTGAAGCGCAGAAAGCAGCTGTTTTTATAAAGCAAAATACCCCGCCAGACGCAGTCTTTCTCTCTTCAACGAGCCACCTTTCACCTCTTATTCTCTCCGGCCGTAAAAGATTTGTTGGTTTTACGGGCTGGCTTTGGGCACACGCAATTAATTATGACCAAAGATTTAACGATATGAAGATTATTTTTAGCGGAGGTGAAAACGCAAAAGAACTAATAGAGAAGTATAATATAAAATACGTTTTAGTCGGAGAGCAAGAAAAAAACGAATTTTCGGCTAATATCCGCTTTTTTGAAGAAAACTTTTATAAACTATACGACCAAGACGGCTACCAAATATTTTCTGAAAAATAATATTCTTCGTTCTCTTGCCTTATATCTATTTTATAAATCTTAACATTGTTTAAAGTAAAAACCACGGGGAAATTTTCGTCAAAAAATTTCTCGTCAGCTTTGAGCTCTCCCCTTTCTTTGTCTTTCATATATACATAAGTAATATCATATTTTTTAAAAAGGCCGGCTGACGTACCAGGACTCTGGTACATTTTTTGTATTTCGCCATACCTTTCCCCCCAATCTAAACCGTGGGGCCACACCCACATAAAATGGCCTAAAATGACAGGCCTTCCGGCAAGAGAGCTTACCGGATTAATATTATCTGGAGCTGTTAAAATTCTGTCGCTTGGCAGGGTTTCTTTTATAATCCACTCGGCTATAGCCATATCGTTTTCGTTATATATCCCGGCGGGTTTCGGATCTGCAATAGACGAATGAGACAGTACAATAACCACCCCGCTTGCGGTTAGAAAGGAGGTTAATATAATAACTGGAATTATCTTCCATTTTAGGGATAACTTGTCGAAAAAAAAGCCGGCGAGCATAGCTCCCAATAATATAAAATAGGCATATATTTTATAGTTATCGAAGTCCCACGTTTGAAGCTGAACGGTGTTAAGAAGGAGCCAAAGCAAAAGAGAACTAAAAACTAAAGATAAAATAAAAATATCTTTTTCTTTACGTATTTTTTTTGCCAAAAAAATATATAAAATTGCTGCAAATAAAAGCGGCAGGAGCAACCCCGAATTAAGCCAGATAAAATCAAGCCACTCAAATATATGAATTTTCCATTGGGGATTTAGATTTACTCCGGTAAAGGAACCCATCATCCAGCCCAAGCGCAATCTAATACCAGCGCTTTTTTCAACGGAAAATAAAAATATAAATGAAGGCAGCGCAACAATAATCGAGAGAGCTAGACTCTTTAAGGTGCCAAAAACTAAGTCTTTCTTTTTAACTATGAGAGAAGCTATCAAAAAGGCGAATACTATAATAAAAACAGCTATAAACGAATAAATTTGAACTAGAGGAAGTACGCCGGCAAGAAATCCAAGCAGATAAAACCCTTTTATGTCAGTAGAATTCTTAGAAAGCGAATAAATAATTGTAATGCAGGTTAAAACAACGGGCAGGCCAAAAATAAAAGCTCTTTGATGCATAAAGCTGGTTGTTAAAAATGTCCCCCAAAGAATGTTTTGATCCGGATACTGGGTAACAAAAAACTGACCCAATGAATACGGGAGGTGCAAAATATAATTGAAGAATTCAGAAATCCCCTTTTGGGAAGGAATATTATTGTCGTTAAAAATTCTCAAAAAACCGACTCCTGATCCAAGGAAAAAAATTAGGAAAGCGCAAATTCTTATATAGGTTTGTTTGATTATTTTTGAAATAATCGAGTACAAAAGAATTATTGACACAAGACCAAGAATAATTGTGGGCAGATGAAAGGAAAAAATATAGTTTTTATTAAGAACATAAAAACAGGCGCTCAAAAAATCCACCATAAAATGATACGCCATACTTGTACCGGAATAGATTGGATTTTCCAGGGCAAACGGATTGTTATAGATAAAATAACTTACCGAGTTCATATGGAAAGGAATATCACCAATCCCCTCGTTAGCTGCCCAATAACCCCACTTATCAAACGATAATGTTTTTTTGAATAGGTCAATAAAAAGAATAAACATCAGACCAATAAATAATACGGCAAACCACTTTATTTTTTTAAGGCACGAAATCGTGCCGGCGATAGCGTGGCCTTTAAGTTTCCCTGCCCTTATTATAAAATCCCGTAACGGAACTATGGAAATTATTGCTCCAACGACAGTAAATGAATAAACCGCCGCGCTTAAATTACCGATAATAATGGCTAGAATGAACACAAAAAAACTCATAATAACTAGCCCGACAATTATGGAAACCAAAAAGAGATCTGTCGCAGAGACATTACTACCGATAAAAAATCTGCAGGCAAGGCGTCCTAATAAAAAAACAATCACTAAACAAATTATAGTTAGAAGCATATTTATGTTTAATTTCCGTATTTTACCATAATTGTATTTTGTTTTGTATGATGTAAAATAGGATAAATAAGCAGTTGTAATATAAATTAAAAAATATGTTTAAATCAAGTGGACAGCTTTTAAAAAGAATGGTTTTGTTATCGGCCATTGGCGCGATTTTATGTGTTTTTGGAATTGTTTCATTCAATATTTTTTCTTCAGTTCCTCCGACGATCAAAACTCCCCGAATACTATCACCAACTATCTCTAAAAATACCATAGAGACGCCCAAGCCATCCCTCCCTGCCATATCTAAAAGTTACATAGAAAAACAGATAGATGCAATTCGTTCGGTTCCGCCAACAGATAAATTCAGCTTTGCTGTTTTGTCAGATAGCCATGTTAACCGCGATAACGGGAGTAACACGGAAACATTGGAAAGTATTTTAGAAGATATCGATAGTAACAACTACTCATTTGCTATCGCCGTGGGAGACTTAGTGGTTGGGGGAGTTCCCAATGGACCTCAATTTTTCTACGACATCATTAAAGATGAAAAAACCCCGATTTTAACCGCGGTCGGAAATCACGACATAGAAGTGGATGGAGGGAAAAATTACCTAAGCACATTCGGCGATTTTTATTATTCATTCAGCTACGGGAATTCATTGTTTATTGTTGCGGGGGACGCCAGCATAGACATGGTGAGCGCAGAACAAGTATCCTGGCTGGAAACACAACTGCAGAAAGATTACCTACATAAATTTGTTTTTATGCACATTCCGTTCTATGACCCTCGGCAAAATATTAATCATGATTTGGTTGTTTTCCCAAGTGGCGACGTAAAGGCCTTACTTGCAAGCGCACTAATGGAAAAATACAAGCCTGATATTGTTTTTTTCGGCCATATACACGCATATTACGACTGGACGGTTAATGGCGTAAGATATATTACAACGGGAGGAGCCGGCGGGTCTCCTGTGGGAAATGACCCGCAACATAACTTTCACAACTATATACGCGTAGATATTGATACAGATAAGGTTGAAGCGCAAGCGATAAAAATACCATAAAATTTTTAGTTATGAGAAAATTTTGGGATAACATATATTTAAAAATTTTTATTATTTCTCTCTTCGCTACTTTTGCTACTTTTTTAGTGGCTTTTTTGGGATTTTTTATATATAAAAAGCATCTGCCTCTCAGCATTACTGCATTTGGCGGGTGGGATAGTGCCCATTATCTCTATATAGCAGAACACGGCTACTGCAACTTGGGTTGCGGTAAAACTGAGGCAATGCTCTTTATTGTCTTTTTCCCTCTTTACCCTTTTTTTGTAAGAATCTTCCATTTTTTTGTGCGAAACTATATGCTGAGCTCGCTAATTGTTTCTAATATATCTTATACATTGGCCGTTTTTTTCTTATATAAATTAGTGAAAAAGGACTTTTCTCATGAAATATCATTAAGAACAATTCTTCTTCTAAGCGCCTTCCCCACGGCCTATTTTCTCCACGTTGGCTACACAGAGGGTCTTTTCCTTCTCTTGGTTGTTTCAAGTTTTTACTATGCGGTGAATGGAAAGTGGCTTACAGCCTCCCTGTTGGGCATGCTCGCGTCGCTAACAAGAATTAATGGTATTTTGTTATTTCCGGCTCTAATAATCGAATACTTGATTGGTAAAAAAGAGACGAATGGCGAGCGCTCCGGGAAAAAAATAAAAGGGGATATACTTTACACGTCATTAATACCGCTTGGTTCTCTTGTATATCTTCTTATAAACTATATGTACTTTCATAATCCCTTCCAGTTCATGATATTTCAAAGAGATCACTGGGGGGAATATTTTTCTTCACCAATCAATGGTTTCATGGGTGCCGTAAAAGGTTTTTCTTGGCGGCCATTCGATGATTGGATTAGCTGGGAGTTCCCCCAAATACTTTTTGCGGTCTTTGCTTTAATTATTATTCTGTTTTCGCTAAAAAAAGCGCGGGCATCATATTCAGTTTTTTCTGTTCTGAGTTTGATTATTATACTTTGTTCCTCTTTTTGGATTAGTGTCCCGCGCTTTGTCGTTGTTGTTTTCCCAATATTTATTTATCTTGCAATCCTCGCGCGTCGCGCGTTATATTTTTATCCAATTATTTTCTTTTTTTTAATAGCCCAAATATTCTTTATGACACGCTTTTTGGCTGGACAGTGGGCTTTTTAGCTCATGGCGCGTTAAGGAGTGTTTATCAAATTAAAAATGCGCCTATCGATTGTAGTCCCAACATATAATGAAGCAGAGAACATACGAAAATTGGTATATCTTTTGGATTATAATTTATCTAGCCTGAAATACGAGATTATTATTGTAGATGACAATTCTCCGGACGGAACCGGTGAGATAGCGAGAGAATTGTCTATAAAATATCCTTTGAAAATCATACACCGAGATAGGAAATTGGGATTAGCAACCGCTGTCTTGGACGGGTTTAAAATTGCAAAAGGAGACCTGCTCTGTGTTATGGACGCTGATTTAAGCCACCCTCCTGAAGAAATTATCAAGATGATAGACCATCTAAAAAGAGATAGCGCAGATGTTATTGTTGCCTCCCGATTGATCGGCGGAGGCAAAATAGAAAAATGGCCAGCTTTTAGAAAATTTATATCTTTTTGCGCAAAATGCTTGGTCCGGCCGCTGACAAATATAAAAGATCCTATGTCCGGTTTTTTTATAATAAACAGAAATACCATAGAAAATGTCCCGCTTAATCCCCTAGGGTATAAAATACTTCTTGAAATATTAGTAAAGGGCAGATACAAGAAAGCGGTTGAACATCCATTTGTCTTTAAGAATAGAGCGTATGGAAAAACAAAGCTAGATAGCAAAATAGTCTTTCATTATTTTGTCCACGTAGTAAGATTATATTATTACAGCATATTCTCCAAAAAACATGAATAAATTTTTAAAAAACAACTGGCAAGCCATTATCCTACTAATACTTGCACTTTTAACCCATTTTTTATTTTTAAGCTACCCCGCGGAAGTTGTTTTTGATGAGGTTTATTATGAGCAATTCGCCAGCGATTATTTCACGCATCAATATTATTTCTGCAACCACCCGCCATTAGGTAAATTAATAATTGCCGGTTTTGCCGGAGTTTTCGGCTTTAATGGAGGATTGGACCTTAAAAACATAGGACAAATGGTTGGAGGCGCAGAGATGTTTGCCCTTCGTTTCGCCCCTGCTTTGTTTGGGGTCCTTTTCGTTTTATTAATTTATTTCCTCATATTAAAACTGGGCCTATCAAAGAAGGTGGCCTTTCTTGGGGGGTTTTTGGTTCTGTTTGATAACGCTATCCTTACGCAATCAAGGCTGGCTGTAATTGATATTTTCTTGCTATTTTTTGGGTTTCTGGCTATGTATTTTCTGCTTTGCTATAAAGACATAAAAAATAATTTTAGAAGAAAATATGTGTTTCTTGGACTATCTGCGATTTCTGCGGCCTTGTCTTTTTCTGTAAAATGGACAGGGCTTGCTTTTCTGGCTCTAATAGTTGTTTATTTGTTGTACGAGCTTTTTATTAAAGATAGAAAAAACATTTTACTAAAAATCGTGATTATTACTGCCTTGCCATTTTTAACTTATTATTCCGTCTTTCTGATTCACTTTGGAATTCTTACTAAAACCGGCCCCGGAGATGCTTTTATGAGCCAAGGGTTTTTAAAGACTCTTGAAGGCAACCGAGTGCCAGAAAGTGTAAAACCATCTTCGCAATGGCAAAAATTTGTTGAACTAAACACCACAATGTATGCAACTCACGCGAATATGACTGCCACTCACCCCTATTCAAGCAAATGGCAGGAATGGCCACTAGATAGGCGACCTATTTGGTACTGGAGTAAGAGTGTTGGAGATAAGGTCGGGAATATTCACCTTCTTGGAAACCCTATCATATGGTGGTCTGTTCTGCTTGCTGTTATTTACTGTATCTCATCTTTAACCTTTAGAAATTTTAGAAAAAAACTCCCTGCCGTTGTTTATTTCTTGATATTTGGCTATTTTTTTAACCTTCTTGCATTTATTTTTATAGGCAGGGTTGTCTTTATATACCATTACCTGCCGTCTCTTGTCGCGGGCATATTGCTCCTATCAATTTTGTTTGATAAGATTCTAAACAATGAAGACGGGAGAAATATAATGGGGTTATCTAAAAAAGACTCCAACGCAATTTATATTGGGTTTTTAATATTTGTTTTTTTAGTTTTCATTCTGCTTTCTCCTTTAACTTATGGTTTTATGATACCGTCAGGCATAAACAGCAATTACGGCAGTTTTCTAAATTTATTGCTAAACTAATAATTCAAAGGTCGGGTAATAATTAAAAAAATTTAAAAATTATGTTATCTAATTATTTAGCAGAACTTTGGGGACTTTCTCTCGTAGCAGTCTGCCTCTCCCTGTTAATAAAAACAAAATACCTGAAACGTCTCTTTGCCTTAATGGAAACAGAAGATAATTTATTCTGTTGGGGGTTCTGCAGCTTGGTAATAGGAATTGCGTCAATCTTGGGCCATAATGTTTGGACTAATGACTGGCGAGCGGCAGTTACAATATTTGGATGGATAGCTCTCATAAAAGGACTAACACTACTGTTTGCCCCGGAATTTATCAGCAGATGGGTAAAAAAGATGGAAAACGCCTCCTTTCTTCCGTTCACTCTGGTTATCGGGGTATTTATCGGTCTTGCACTCACATATTTTGGTTTTACAGCATAGGAGAGCCTCTCCCTAAAACAAAAAAGCCCCTACGGGGCTTTTTTAATGACTAGTAGTAGTCTCTAACCTTCTTAAGTTCTTTATGCTTCCTAAGCTTCTCTAGCGCCTTTGCTTGTATCTGACGAATTCTTTCACGAGTAACACCAAACTCTTCTCCGGTCTCCTCAAGCGTATGCATAACCCCATCATCTAAACCGAACCTCATTCCTAAAATCTTAAGCTCTCTTGGTGTTAGTTCGCTAGAAATTTCCTTTAGACGCTCCTTTAGAAGCTTTCTTGATGCTTCAACATTTGGCGCCATCGTTTTGTCGTCTCTTATAAATTCCGCTAAAACGCTGTCTTGCTTGTCTTTATCTTCGCCCACAGGAGTCTCCAAAGAAACAGCTTTTTGGGCGATTTTCCTTATATGGTGCACCTTTTCCACCGGCAATCCCATCTCAGCAGAGATTTCTTCAGCTAGAGGCTCGCGCCCAAGTTCCTGCAAAAGACTTTTTCGTATCTTGGTATATTTAGAAATTGTTTCAATCATATGCACGGGAATCCTAATCGTTCTTGCCTGATCGGCCAGCGCCCTTGTAATTGATTGCCTAATCCACCAAGTCGCATAGGTTGAAAATTTGTATCCTTTCCTCCAATCAAATTTTTTAACCGCCTTAAAAAGACCTAAATTTCCCTCCTGTATTAAATCGAGAAGAGTAAGATTAGGAGATCTCCCAACATATTTTTTCGCAATAGATACAACCAGCCGAAGATTAGCTAGAGCCAGCTTATTTTTTGCATCTTCGTCCCCAACCTCTATTTTTTTTGCCAATTCCTTTTCTTCTTTTGCAGACAAAAAACTGGTTTTCCCTATTTCCTTTAAATACATTTGTATCGGGTCAATTTTCGCCACGAGTAATTTTTTCCCTTTTTTCTCCTTCTTTGTTTTCGCCTCCAGAAAATCTTGCGTCTCGGTGATTTCAACCCCGCGCTCTTTAAAGTCGTCATAAATTTTTTCTAATCCCTCCACATCCCTTTCTATCTTGGGAAATGCATATAAAATTTCCGAAGTTGTTACAAACCCGCGATCCTCCCCCTTTTTTATAAGAGCCTCTAATTGGCCCTGATCAATTACAACTCTTGGTTGCCTAGTTTTTGTTTTTGTTCTCGCCTTTGTTTTTGCGGATTTCTTTTTTGTTTTTTTCATCTTTTTAATAGACATTCTAATTTTTTTACCCGGTCAAATAATTTTTCTTAGGAAAAATTACCGCTTCGCGGTATTCGCCTGGGTTCACCCTGTTAAATACTTTCGCTTAGGCGAAATTAGCCTTGGGCTATTTAACGGGGTGAATGTAATTCCTTTGCCGTCTGGGTAAATTCTTTTATAAGATCTTCCTTTTTTTGCTCGTTCCCTTCGTTCTTCACGGCCGAGGAAAGCTCGTTTAATTTATTCTTCAATTCTAGCTCTTTTAGCTGAGATATGCAAAGCTGAATCTCGTCAGGTCCGTCGCCTTCATATTCTACCTCGGCCCTCAAGGAAAGTGTGTTAAAAAAATCTTTATATTCTTCCTTTGCATTGTCTGCAAAAAATGCGGTTCCCTCTTGTTTTAATAACCCCTTTTTAAGCTCTTTTATAAAGTCTCTCGCCCTGTCACAAAAAAGACAATAATGGGGCTCCTGGATAAAAGACAAATTTTCTGAATCCATAAGGGCTAAAGATATAATTTTGTCTTCTAAAAGTTTTTTTCTTCCCTCGGAACCGCCCGTTCTTATGTCCGCCGCGGCGTTTGTTATAACAGAAGAAAATTCTGCGCGCGGAGCATCCAGTTTTATGCTTCTTAATTCACCTAAAACAGCCTCCTGATTTATTGATAACTTTTCTGCAAGTTTCTGGACCCAATGCGATTGCTCTATTTTGTTTTGCAGGCGCTTAATGGCCGGCAATATAATTTTTCCAATTTCTTTTTTTCCTTGCGCGGTAGTTTTATCCAATTTATTAAAAGCGGAATCAAAATAAAACTCCATGATCGTCCTAGCTTTTTCCAGCGACTCCTGCCACGTTGAAGGATTTTCCAGAATAATCTCAGCAGGGTCTTTTGCGTTAGAATACGTGTCAATAATTTTAATATTAAAACCCTGCGACTCGGCCAGATTAATACCCCTTTTGGTCGCGTTGTCTCCCGCAAGATCCATATCAAATGCCAGGATCAGATTATCGGAATATCGTTTTAAAATATTCAAATGTCCGAAAGTTAGAGCCGTGCCGGAAACCGCCACTGTATTTTCAAATCCCGCTTGGTGGCACATTATGGCGTCTGTATACCCCTCTGTTAAAACGCAATTGTTATTCTTTCTTATAGCGACCTTGGCGTAATTTATCCCGTAAAGAACATTGCTTTTATTATAAAGGAGGGTTTGTGGAGTATTTATATATTTTGCCGTTTCCTTTTTATCGGCATCCTTAAAGACCCTTGCTCCAAACCCTACGACCTGCGCATTAGAATCAAAAATAGGAAAAATAATTCTCCCTCTAAATCTGTCATATGGGTTATTGCCCTTATCTGACTGCACGGCCAGCCCTGCCCTTACAATTTCGTCTCGTTTATAACCCCTGCCAACTAAAAAATCAGATAAGCCCTGCCACGTGTCAGGAGAATATCCCAAACGCCACTTTTTAATACTTTCTTCTTTAATACCCCTCTTCAATAGATACTCCTTTGCCTCCTTGCCTATAACACTATTTCCTAACTGCTTTTCAAAAAAAGAGCTTGCTAAATCACAAATCTCATAAAGACGCTGTTTTTCTGTCCTTAGTTTTGGATTTTCTCTTTTCAATTCAACGCCCGCTTTATTTGCTAATATTCTCAGGGCATCTCCAAATTCTATGCCCTCTATTTTCATTATAAAATCAAAAACAGAACCACCCGTCCCGCACCCAAAACAGTGCCACATTTGCCTTATTGGAGATACGAAAAAGGAAGGTCCTTTTTCAGAATGAAATGGACATATCCCCCTGTAGTTTATTCCTGTTTTTGAAAGCTTAACATAAGAGCCGACAATATCGACTACGTTAAGTTTACTTTTAATTTCGTCAATTTGAGAATCCATTTCAAAAATAAGCCGCGGTTAAAGACGACTTTATATTACCATTGATTTCTTAAAAATCAATTATGAGTTATTTATTTTCTCCGCCAATCTTTTGAGCTCTTCGGGTTTGAACTTCTTCACCTTTGACTGCCACCAATCAGCTATATGCAGTTCATCATTCCCATATCTTGGTATAACGTGCAAATGAAAATGGGGCACGCCTTGTTCAGCATCTTTTCCAGAAGAATTAACCAGATTTACCGCCGTAGCTCCCAGCTTTTCCTTGAGCCTCTCAGACATAATTTTTCCGACGATTATTACATCTTTCAAGGCTTCGTCCTTGGTATCAAAGATATCATCTGAGTGTTCTTTCGGAATAACCAAACAATGTCCAATTGTAATCGGATTTATGTCTAAAAAGACAAAAACATTTTGGTCTTCATAAATCTTGCCGCTAGGAATCTCTCCCTTTATAATTTTACAAAAAATACAATTTTCCATTACTACTTAACTTGATATGTTAAATTAATCGTAACATTGATTTCCTGCTGGCCCGGCTGGATTATCGGGGCTGGAACAGAATCTGCGACTCCACCGCCCATCCCGACTGCTTTGCTATCATACATTGGATAAACGTAATTTTCGTAGACATTTATTATTTTCCCCAATTTCACGCCAGATTCTTTGGCTAGATTTTGGGCATTAGTTTTCGCCCGCGCAATTGCTTTCGCCCTTGCATCCTCTTTAAACTGTTCGGGGTTATCAATTGTAAATTGCAAGTCGCCAACTAAATTGGCGCCCCTTGCCATGCCTTGGGATAAAACATCCCCAACCTTTGTAAAATCTCTTATTTTTACCTGTATATTCTGTTCTAATCTGTATCCTGTAACAGTTGAACCGCTTCTTATCACGGAGTCGCCGGCAGAGGGATACATCATGGGAATTGGGCCAGGGATAGAATAACTTTCATATACCGGCGAGAGATTATAATTTGTTGTTTGGATATCCTTTTCGTCAATTTTTAATGCCTTTATGGCTTCTATCACGGCGTTCATTTTTTCTGTATTATTTTTTGTGACATCGGCAACCGTAGCCGCCTCGGTCGTGACTCCCAAACTAACCGTCGCTATGTCTGGCTTTACATAAACCTTCCCTTCTCCGGAAACCGTAATCTGATAAGTATTTTGCAAATCAAGCGATTTTTGTTGCAGAAGTATTTGACCGACAAAAAAAACTAAAACACCGACAACTAAAATCGCCGCCAGCGTAAAAGTTTTATCTAATAATTTTTTTGTTTGCTCTTCCATTTTTTTTTAGAACCTCGGCATTATCCTCCGAAGTCCAAATTAATATTTATAAAATTTATATGGTAATTATAATCAAATACAAGCGCCGCCGCTTAACACTCTCTGCTTGCATTTTCCCGTCGATGTCCCAAAATTTATCTTGAGTTCTATATAGTCCATAGCGTCAACGTTTGCATCATTATTTATATCTTCGTAGCCACAATAACCCGTTCTACCAAGAACAGCCCCAAGCGCCAATAAATCATCTCTATCAACACTCCCGTCGCCGTTTATATCTGCTTGATTACATTCTGGTTTAGGGATTGCTAATGTGCTGATTAAAAATTCCCCGCTTTCTAGCCAACTAAGAGTATTTACATCTTGTCTATCATCAACAGTTATTTTTATTTTTGTATAGCCATCGTACTCCGGATAATCTATTTTTGGATCCCAAGTCATAATTTTTTGGGTGCCGATATTTTGCAGTCCCTCGCCGATAGTAGAAATTCCTTCTTGCCAGGCAGTCCTATTCCAGAATTCCATTTCAATAAAAACATCTACCTGTTCCCTATCTATAATATCATATTTAATCTGGACTTGCCCTGTTCCATCTTGGAAAGCGCCGATGTTTGATATTATTGGCGCTGAATTCCCTCTTGCAGGTCCCGTCCCGACTACATTAATATTTTCATTTCCAGCTAAATCTTCGGCTGTTACTGCGTAATAATAATCCAACCCATTTACAATGGTGTTATCAACGAATTGGGTTATGCTTGAGCCAGTAATTGAAGTATCTATTGGCGTCAATTGAGAAACATTAATAATTTCAGAAGAAGAACGATAAATATTAAAATTATTGAAATCTCCCGATGTATTGCTAAACAAATCCCAAGTCAGAGTTATCTGGCCATCCCCAGCTTGCGCTTGTAAATTTTGGATTGACGCTGGGGGCGTTGGAGTCCCGCCGCCGCCACCGCCATCAATAATATTTAAGATAAACTCTGCCGTTTCTCCGGTTTCATTTGGTTTTATCTCAATCGTTTTTATTGCCTCTTCATATCCGATTTTGGCAACCGTAACATAATAATGACCCGGATAAGCAGTTATAAATACCGGATTGGAGCTTTCGTTACTTATATCCCCCACGCCAAAAAAGTTTAAATTTACGCCATAAAGCAAATTTTGATTATTATCTTTTAAAGAAAAAGGAATCGTGCCTTTATAATTATTTGGATTATCATAGCCCTTGGCGCTTGTTTCCATAGAGTAATCGCCCCTGGTATTATTTGCATCAACCGAAGCCACACTGAAATAATAAGGAACATCATTCGGAAATCCGGATATCTCGACCATATTATCCATACCTTCAATATCAAAATATTGGGTATAATTTCCGGACGATCCTCCTAAATATAAATAATAATGAGTTGTTGCTGAATCTTCGCTTAAATGCCAAGAAACATTAACTTTATTAGAATTTTGCGTTGTTCTCGCCAACACCAAGGAAGAAGGTTCGGGTCCAGTAAACACCGGGTCATCAAAGATTAATTCTACGCTTTTTTGATTATTGGTCTTATCAAATTCAACCTCCTCATAATCAACCGCAAGCTCTATGGTATGAGCGCCAAAGGATAAGTTTAAAAGTATGACATTCAATTCCACCCTAGAATTAGTTTCAAAAACTATCGTTCCGGGAGATTCGTCGTCATAGGTAAAAGGTACCTCCTTGTCATCCACGAATAAGTGGAAGGCATGAGGTTCGTTTTTAAAGTTGAGAGGTTGGGACGAAGTATACCCAAGATTAGTGATGGTAATTTCAGCAACGGTTGGTTCATTGGGAATTGTTTCAGAAATATTTCTAATATCTGTTACGGCCACATCGGGCTTAGCTATTGCCAAAAGAGCGTTGGCGGTAAGATAAATACTTTGATCGCCAAAACTACCGTCCGCATTTTGATTAGAAATAAAATAATTTAATGCCTCCCGATTATAATTAGGATACTCCTGGTAATTCAGTAATAAATTATAAACCTTTGCCGTTTCCTCAATGTCTTGCCAATTGCCATTTACGTTTTGATAACCCTTCAGGTAATTTATTCCTAAATCTATTTTAGTTTGAATAATTATATCTCCCTGGGAAACTCCACCTAAAACATAGGTTTGGTAGGGCTTGAGCGCTCCTAAAACCAACGCAGTAGTTTTAATATCACTCTGTCCTCCTCTTACTTTTGACCAGCCGCCATCATAGTTTTGAGATTGTAAAATATAAGTCAAAACTGATTTTAAGGTATAAACAGGATCTGTTCCCGAGTCGCTGTAATCAGCGGAATTGATGGCTCTCAAAACTTTAGCTGTAGCTATAACATCGCTTTGATAATCTCTTTGATAACCAAAGCCATGGTCTTTTTCATTTATCTGGCTGGCTAAAAATTCTGCCAAAGAACTGACATCTTGCCCGGATCCAGCCAAGGAAACTACTTTTTCCGCTAAATAATCAGAGTTTTCCGGATAAGTTAAATTGAACCAGTCAATCGCTTTCTGATACTCAATTGAAGGCGCTCCTTTTTCTGCATAGTTTAAAAGAGAAAGAACCGCTGACGTATCTATAATTTCATTTTTCTCCTCTCTGCCCCAACTGCCATCGGCATTCTGATTATTTTTCAACCACAAAATTCCTATTTCTAACGGATCCGTGATAGCGTATACTGCAAAAGGTTGCATCGAAAACGACCTTATTTGTTTTGTCGCTTCAGTGCTTTTTTCAACTAATTTAACTTTTGCTTCCACCTCTTTTAGCGCCCCAACTTCGGGCAAATCCTTAATATCTTTGGCATCCTTCAAATCCAAAACCAAAGCATTTTGCGATGTGTTTCCTTGTAAAATTATGGGTTGTACATTATCTGTCTGAGCCAACGAAGAAACGCCGGGCATGAAAATACTCGTTAATATACAACAAACAATAATTTTTGATAAAACTTTTCTCATTTACTTATTGATTAATAGAAGATAATCCTATTATTACGCTTGCAGCAGTATAAATATCACCAAAATTACCATCAGAATTTTGAGAATTTAACAAATACTCAATTCCCTGCTCATAATAATTAAATTCAACATTATATAATTTTAGTACTTTATAGGCTAAACCCGTATATGTTAAATTTTCAAAATTCCCGATAGATATCTGTTTATTTTTTACCCAATTTAATGCCTCATCTACTACTTTTTTAGATTCCTCATCCATTTTATAATAATTAGGCCAAAGAGCATCTAACACAATAAGAGTAGGTAGAATACTACTTTTCTTGTCCCAATACATAAAACCCCAACCGCCGTCTTGATTTTGAGAACTTAAAAGATAGTCTAAAACTGATTTTTGTGTATATGTAGGATCGCTTCCGGCGTCAGTATAGTTAGAGGAGTTTATTGCTTTTAAAACTTTAGCGGTAATCGCAATCTCGCTTTGATAGTCCCTTTGATAGCCGAAACCGCCGTCTCTTTCATTTATCTGGCTTGCTAAAAATTCTGATAGAGAACCGACATCCTGGCCTGCTTCAGCTAAAGAAATCACTTTTCTAGCCAAATAATCAGAGTTTTCCGGATAGGTTAAGTCAAACCAATCAATTGCTTTTTGATATTCTTGACTACTTTTATCGCCTGAATAATGCAACACCTCCAAAACTGTCGCCGTATCTATAATAGAAAATTCTCCCTCTCCCCAACTACCATCTTTATTTTGATGATTATTTATCCAAACTGTTGCTTTTGCAGTGGACTCCCCCACTCTATCGTGGGAAATTTCTGCAAAACTAAAAGCAGTCCTAATTAGAAAAATTCCACTAATAAGAATTGCTGTAGAAAATAAAATTTTATAGATTTTGTTTTTAGGCATTGTAATTAGAAAAAAATTGAGCCGTAATCAACCATAAAATTTTTATCCAAACTAATATACCACATTCCTTTCCAGTTTTTATAGATACAAATTTTATCTGGTATATAAATAATATTCCCTGCTTCTATTTTTGCTGTCAGAAATTTATTTATGTTATCATCAATTTTAAGTTTGTCTATTTCCTCTTTATTGGAATCAGTAATTTTGACTGTTTTTGCATTCCCTATTATTTTCTTGTTTACTAAATTAAAAACATTAACAGGACTTAGTGATTCCGTCCCGAAGGTCTCTTTAAAAATCCCTGCTCGCCTTATATCTGCCTCTAACCCGCCTATTAACATAACTGTTTCTAAATACTTTTTTCTTTCTTTAGAAAATCTATAATAATAATCTCCAAATATTGTCGCATCAATCTGCAAGCCATTCCAAGTAAATTTATATGGCTGATTTTTTTTATATTCTACATTCACCTGGCTTGATGTTATTGCCCTCGCTACCCTAAACCTCACCGCTCCCCCTAATGATTGGGCTATTTCTTTATACTTTTTTTCAATATCATTCAAATAACGCAAGGATAAACTATATAGCTCGTGGTTAGGAATATCCTCTGAATCTTCATTTGGCATATAATCCACCTGACCTACTGTAACTCCGACAAAATTTGAGGGCGAAAGAGAGCTTCCTGCAAAAACCGCTATCGCCTCTGAAATCCCCGCAATACTTGTTTTTGAGGTTTCTTCTACATCGACGAACTCAATTTCGCCCGTGGTTTTATTTCTTTTTGGTTCTACAAAATCTAAGTAAAAATTAACCCCTGTCCCCAATGCTATGGGGCTTCCCTTTCTTATAATTTTCCCATTAGCTTTTATTATCGGCCTAACATTTACTTTTGTTAACGGGACAACACCATATATCCCGCCAGCTTTATCAATTATTTTTTTATCGCTTTCAGTTGCGGGCTCATAATCCAAAATAAATATTTCGTTCAAAAGCTCCATTGGGCTTATTTCTGTCGCAAGATAAACATTTCCATTTTTTTCTAAAATAAATCTCAATTTATGGCTTCTATCCTCTATCTTTGCATATTTTTCTGTTTCTTCAATAACTTTAAAAGGAAAACCAAGAGGCAAAAATTCAAGTTTTTCGCGTTGTTTATATTCTTTCGTTAATATGTCTTCATAAACTAAATCTGGATGATTGTTTTCTAAATATTTGGTCAAAGTGCTCTTATATTTTTCAAATGGAGTTAAATCTTGAGAATTTGATACATATTCTTCCCAAAAACCAAAACCACTAAAATTCATCTCTTTGGGAACGCTCTCAATTTGGCTGAAATAACTTGTTTTTAGAAATGGAACTAAGGGTATCCATCTTCTTTCTCCTTCCCCCTTTAGCCCCTTATAATAACCATAAGGCATATATGCCTCAACCCAGACGAATTCTGCCTCTATATAAGAAGGATAATCTTCGGACATATTGGATATATTGTATATTAATTTTACCGGTATATTATTAAGTTCAAAAATTTCTGCGACCACATGAGGGTCGTCTACGCCCAAAAGATTCTCTGCTTCATTAATGCTTAATAAAACCTTTCCTTCAACATATCTTGCAGGAGTTTTTTTCTCTCCTTTAGAATTACCACTTCTCAAAAACGCAATCAGCAAGGAAGCTTGGTCATAATCATTGCCTTTTTCTGATAATAACGTCCCCTTCGCGTTTTTCTTAACCCCAAAATAAGGCTCATAATCAATATTATTTTTTACATAATTAAATATTTTTAAGGGATCGTTTTCCAAACTCTCCGCTAAATTTTTTATAGGAGTGTCAAAATTTATTACTTCTGTCTCTTGCGTATATTTATCAAAATTATCTCCTGATAAAATTTCCTCCTCTATAATTCTTTTTGGTTCTTGTTTAACAATTGATTCTATCTCTTCCCCTGTCATTTTAACTTCCTCAACAGATACCTCTCTATTATCTAACCTGAAGGCTGGTAGTATTTTTCTATTGCTAATTATTTTCTGTAAATTTGTTTGATTGATACTGCTATAAATTTTTTCTTCCGATCCCGTTTCAGGAGCATTATCTTTTAATTTTACACCAAATAAAGTATTCCTTGTAAATATTGCCTCGGTTCCCCTAACTGTGCCAAAATAATCCAAAAGATAAAAAGGATTTTTAACTTGTGATATCAAAATTAATAACACCAATAAAGTTACTACAATAATCCCTGCTATTAATTGGACTATCATTCTTATGTAATAGAAAATAGTTCTTCTTTTTTTATAAAATAATATCTTGCTAATGCTGATTAAAAAACCTGCTAAAAATAAAATATACCACCCAATTTCTGGCTTAAATAATGCCCACAATTTAAGTTGTGATAATGCAAAAATTGCCAATGGAATAAACAAAACACACGCCCCGCTAGTTACTAATAGAATTCTTTTTATTAAATTATTTTTTAGAAAGAATGTGCTTGCTGAAAAAAATATCCCGAATAATAAAGGGGCTAATAGATACCACGAAAGATTATAATTTTTCTTTTGTTCATTTTCTTGAATCTTAAAAATCATAACATTATCAAAACAGCCATTTTTTTCTTTTCCAAGTATCTTTTCAACGGGAATGAATTTACAATTATTACCAGAAACGCCCACAAAAGAATACAAGGGCAAAAACAGCGTACCGATGTATAGCAATACTAAAATAACAATTCCTGTTTCTATTTTTAAGACTTTATTTTTTATTAAATCCATTCTCATATTTATTTTTTATTCGCCAGTCTTATCCTCTTTCCAAAGGTAGTATTTATCTCCGTCATATTTGTAAATTTTAATATCTTTGCCCCCAGCATTGTCCCCTATAACTCCCATCCAATCACCCACCGTGATCTCCTGAATTCCGTCATTATCTATATCACTCATATACGTTAGACTAGAGTCGCCACCTATTAGAGTTCTGTTATATTTTAGCGTGATTCCAAGGGGAGTAGTTAATTCCACGATTTTCATGGGTGTAACGAGTTTAAATCCATCACCAGCAAATTTATAAACATAAAACGAATTATTCCGACCCGTTACTCCGAGGTCATACTCCCACACAATTTCCTTAATACCGTCGTTATTTATATCTATAAGCCCACCCACTCTACCTACATTAATATATTCCGTGCTTTCCCAAAACAATATGGGTTTTCCATTTTCTAATTTAAATACTATAAGACCTCCAAATTTTTGTCCGGACTTATTTTCTTTTTTATTATTATCTCCATAAAAAACATCGTCATAACCGGTCAAAAGATATGTTTCCCCGTTAATTTGCGTTCTCCGTAATAATTTATCAGGATTCGTTAATGCCTCCTGAATAGCTATATCCCGATTACTTGGCTTATTCTTTTTAGAGATAATATTTTGATTATCGCCGACATTATTAAGCCTTCTGTCGGAAGACCAGTTTGCTAATAATAAACAAATCACTAAGAGCGCCAAAATAATACTAGCATAAATCACTGTTTTTTTGTTATTTTCCATCGTTGTTTTTATCCGCTTATCTTCTCCTCTTTCCAGAGATAGTATTCTTGCTTTTGGGTGTCCCATTTGTATATGGTTTCGTTTTCTATGGGAATTTCATTACCAATTTCGTCGCGCGTTGTACCACTAGAGATTATGATCTCTTCTATGTTGTCTCCATCTAAATCTTTTACTTGGATGTCACCCCTATTAACTCCAAAAATTGGGGAATATGAATTAGGAGGAGCATATTTTGATTCCGATTTTTTTAAAGGTGTTATATACTTAAGGGTTTTACCATCCCACGAATAAAGGTACAAAATAGAAACTTTTCCATCTGACCATTGAGAAATAATTTCAACCTTTTTATCTCCGGTAATATCTCTTACATCGAGAACCTCCGGCATTGTTAAAGTAATATCCTCTATACTTTCCCATATAATTTTAGGATGACTATCATTTACTTCAAAAACCATAATTCCCCCACCATCGCTAGCGTCGCCCCTAAAGTTTGGCTGGTAAGATGTCACCACATAATCTTTTGGCCCCCCTTCTTCTAAGGCAATCTGTTCATACGGTCTATCGTTGCGATATGCCCATTCAATGTGTTTTATTCTATCCTCTCGGGTAATTAGACCAAAAAGAAGCGACGGCTCTGGGTCATTGTTAGTTACTATCGAAGGTGATTTTCTAAATCCATAAGCTAAAAAAACGGCAGATGATATAAATAATAAAACTATTATTAATAGAAAGATATTTTTGCTTATTTTGAACATATTTTTAAATTATTTTAATAATTTATCTCCTTATATATGCCGTTACCATTGTTCCATGTTTTAAGAATCGCATCAGCATAATCTTCGGAGTCAAAATCCTCATTCTCCGGATCTACATAACCACCATTGTAATACTTTAAGGCATCCCACCAATTTCCATATACACCATACATCTTTTTCAAATGAAAAGCACCTAATTCCACGCTTACCTCGGGGTCGAATAATTGTTCGGGCGATTTTGCAGGCTGTCCGCTTTCTGTTCTTGTGTCAAAACCCCTATTTACCGCCGTTTCATACATTGTCTGACATAATCCATAACTTGCCGAGAGAACTAATTGAGCGGTGAAATTCCAATTCTGTCTGGACGGCCATTTTTGATTTGAATTTAACGCAACGAGTTCTGCGGCCGTAACCTCCTTGCATTTATTATCAGGAAATTTCAGCGGTCCTGCTGCTGTGGTATCACTCCAATAACAATATCCATTAGGAATTTGATCGCCCGAAGGAACAATCCCACCCGTAGCTACATAGCCACCAATCGCAAAGTGCGACTCAGGATGCCCACCCAATCCTCTCCAGCCAGAAACCGCAGGAACGGAAAGATCTTGCCTCGAATACCAATCATAATCTTTATGCGCCTCATATCTGTAAGAATGCGCCTTAAAAAGATACTGCCCTGACTGTTTGTCATATTTTTTAAGCGCTTCTTGGTGAATCAAAGATTTTAATAGGTCGCGTGGAATGTCGTATTTATCAGCTTTTTCTATGATAACATCATCATAATTATTGTAATTGTCATGTGTGCCGAGGGTAGTTTTTGCATTTATCACCACGCTCACGCTGGCGGTTGCGCCGTATCCTGCCATTATCAGCTGGTTTCCTGCGTCAAAGCGATCGCTGTTAATGTCTCCGAATTCATACCAGGAAAGAGGTTGGGTTGGAAGAAGGCCACTGTATGTTATCGTCCATCTGATATTGTCTCCTTTGGTAAATTGCTGGCCTTGCGCGGGAGCGGCGAAATTGGCAGTGATGTTGGTTAGCGTCCTCTGTTGCCAGAATAACTTGAATAGAGAAGTCCACTCGCCCACTGTATATCCTCCGTTCAGACCTTCGCCGATGATATAGCCACCATCGCCAGTTAAGGGATTAAGGTTGATGTAGACCAAGCCCGTAAAGTTGCCGTAGGTGTATTGCTGGCTGGCGGTGTAAATGATATTGCCTGCTGATTTTTAAGGTTCGATCTTTTCTTCTTTGAAGAGGTAGTATTCTATCTGCTTAAACTATCTGTCCAAACGCTTCCTTTTCTTGTTTCTTTATAAACAACATTTCCATCTTTACCTATTTCTTTGTACTCATATTCTTCTTCAATGTCGGGGTTCACATATGCTCCAGCGCTTTTTTCAAAATTCAAGGTGTTCCCATCGAAAGAATAATATGACTTTATTTTTTCATAAAGACCGTGATCGATCACAAATATAAGATCACCTTCCTTTCCGATTTCATCAAAAGAAATAATGGACTCTATCTTATCAGATAAGTAATATTTATGAAATATTTTTACAAATTTATTTGCTTCTTTATTAAACATCAATATTTGATACCAACGGTTACCCTTGGCATTTTCTTCAAATGGTATAATAATTTCACTTATGTCGTTTCCTATAATATCTTGTAACATAAACTCCATTTTTTCATTCCTCTCATTTTCTAAGTCCCATATTAAACTTTCTTCTTCTCCTATAAGTGAATACTCTTCTGCTGTTTTTTTATAAAACCTGTATGTTTTTCCCTGGCCTTGAATAATTTCCATACTCACAAATTCCGTAGAACCATCATGACTTACATCTCCCATCGATTTTACATAGTAATCTTTCCCATCTATGGTATAGTAATCTTTATCATCTTTGCGAACAATCAATTTATCTGGAAAAAACTGTTTTAATAGTTTCAACTCATCATTTTCAATGAGTGGTTGTTCTAGTTTAAAAATAATCTCGCTAAAAAGAAAGAACGAGACAAAAACAATTAAGGTTATACCCAATATGGCGTAGAAATTTTTATGATTTTGCATAAGATTCATAAATTTAGTTTATTATTAATAACCAACAACACTTCCATAAGCTGAATCCTGGTCTGCCCAGCAAAATTCTACAGCACTGCCGTGTTGCGCTCCTATAGCTTTTAGCACTTCGGGCGATGCGCCAGCCACTGAACCCGTACTTTCCGCTGGTCCATTATCTAAAATACCTGCTATTATGGCTTTTCCTGTCGCAGGATTTTTGATCCATATCTTTTTGCCAAAAAACCAGTCTTTTTCTTGATAAACATTTAAATCCGGAAATTGATAATAATCCCACCTCATATTCATATAATATTTTTCGTGGTCTTTTTCTTTAACTGCTTTATCAAAAGCCCCGAATCCTATAGACATAGTCCAATATTTACCATCTTTGGGATTAATCCAGGGATTGTTTATGTTATTTATTGTTAATGCCGGAGTTGTAAGATTTTGGAAAAAATCAGGAAAGGAAGTAGGATGGGTATCAACGCCATCTTGCTCATTGTATTGTACTTGATTATTAAGTCTCTGCTTAAAAACTCCTGAGTGAATATTAATCCATAAAGGCAAGTGCATTTCTTCTGAAATTATACCCGAAGTAACTGGTAGCGTTCTATTTTCTAATTCGGAATGACATATAATCTGGGAGGGAACTAAGGATGATTTTATCACCACGCTCACACTCGCGGTTGCCCCATAGCCTGCTTTTATTATTTGGTTTCCTGCGTCAAAGCGATTGCTGTCAATGTTTCCAAGTTCAAACCAGGAAAGCGGCTGGGATTGGAGATGGCCAATGTATGTTACCATCCATCTGATTTTATCTCCTTTGGTAAACTGCTGACCTTGGGTTGGATTGGCGAAGCTATCTGTGACGCTGGTTAATGTCCTGGATTCCCAAAATAGCTTAAATAAAGGAGTCCACTCTCCTACCGTGTACCCGCCGTTCAAGCCTTCTCCGATGGTATATCCGCCATTTTATTTTTCAAGGTACGGGTTTTTCCTCTCCTATCTTCTCCTCTTTCCAGAGATAATTACTCTTCTATAAATTGTTGTATATAGGTTGGATCAAAATCACCCCAAAATTGTGGCTGGATGCTACCTGCTCCCACCTTTCCTTTTTTCCAAAAGTAATATTTTTCTCCGTCATATTTGTAAATCTCAAACTCTTTATTGCCACTTGTTTCTCCGGTCCCCACTATAATTTCCTGCACTCCATCATTATCTATATCACTCATATATGTTAACTCAGGGTCGCCACCAAGCAGGGTGTTATATTTATACCTAATCCCAAAAGGCGTGGTTAATTCCACGGTTTCTACTGGTGTAACAATTTTAAATCTATCACCGATAAATTTATAAACATAAAACGAATTGTTCCGGCCCGTTACGCCTAAATCATATTCCCAGACAATTTCAGAGATGCCATCGCTATTTATATCCATAAAACCACCTACTCTGCCTACATTGATATATTCATTGCTTTCCCAAAATAATATGAGTTTGCCATTTTCTAATTTAAATACTATAAGACCTCCAAATTTTTGTCCAGGCTTATTTTCTTTTTTATTGTTATCTCCATAAAAAACATCGTCATAACCAGTCAAAAGATAAGTTTCGCCATTGATTTTTGCTCTACGCAATAATTTATCAGGATTCGTTAGCGCCTCTTGAATCGCTATATCCCGATTGCTTAAGACAGTATTTCCTTTGGGTGGTTGAATATATCCATCATTCGGAATCTTAAAAATTTGCCTATTTACGGATAAGAACAGAAGAGTTAAAAACGATAAAATAATAACGGTATAAATTACTGTTTTTTTGTTTAGATATTTCATATTTTATGGTTCCTGGGGTTTCTCTTCTCCTATTTTCTCTTCCTTCCAAAGGTAGTATTGTTCGCCATTGTATTTATAAATTTTAATATCTTTGCCCCCAGCATTGTCCCCTATAACTCCCATCCAATCGCCAACCGTAATCTCTTGAACCCCATCGTTGTCAATATCTTCCATTTGTGTCAAACCAGAGTCGCCACAAAGAAGGGTTATGTTATAATTCCACGTACTTCCTGACGGGGTAGTAGTCAACAATGGTGTAATAAGTTTGAATCCACTATTTTCAAATTTATAAACATAAAAACAATTATCTCGACCAGTAACTCCGAGATAATATTCCCATACGATTTCGTTTATCCCGTCATTATTTATGTCTTGAAAGTGTGCGGGTCTACCTTGATTAATAATTTCTTTACTTTCCCAAAAAAATACAGGTTTATCGTTTACTAATTTAAAAACAATAATTCCTCCATCTTTCCAGCCAGGCTTATTTTCTTTACGGCTTTTTCCATAAAAAGTATCGTCATAACCAGTTAAAGGGTATACTTCTCCATTAATTTCTGTTCTCCGTATTTTATCGGGATTTTCTAAAACTTCCCTAATTGCTATGTCTCTGTTACTTAAATTTGATTCTTCAACCGAAGGATTATTATTGTTATTATTTGAAGGATCTTTAGTGCTTCCATTTTGTTTAAGATAATTTATGCCTAAAAAAATAGAAGCTAAGAGCACTAAAATAATAACGGTATAAATTACTGTTTTTTTGTTTAAATATTTCATATTTATGTTATGTGTTATTTATAATTTGACATGTATAAGCCACAAACATCTTTTTGATATTGAGTGTCGGGATTATAACGGAGAATTGTTGCACTCCATCCAGCACAATCATCATTAGGAACAATCTCTCTAGACTTAGATTTCAATATCGACGCAGCGAGTTCAATGCTCAAATCTATATTATCAACAATATCATGAGGGCTATTACTGTCCTTTATAATCTTATTGTCTTGTGGATCTAAAGCTTCTGTTGATTCAAGATACATCACATGACCAAGACCATAACTTGATGAAAGTAAAAATTGAGGAGTGAAATTTCCTGTATAATTATAACCTTCCCGCTGTGGTCCAAACGCCGGCCAGGCTTGGGTATGCGCTCCTTTGTCTGCATCAAAATCGTTGGCATATATCTCGTCAACGGTTAAAATGCCATTTGGAGGACCATTTTCTTCAGGACGGTCAGTTGTGATAATTCCTCTCAATTGCCACCCTTGATCCCAAATGTTCTTTAATGTGGTTTTATAATCCCTCGGCAAACTGTCTACTCTTAAACCTTTCTCTATTATTTGACCACGAGTATTTATGCCAGGTAATCTATAGTATGAAAAAGGAGCAGTGTTGATATTTCTCGTGGGATAAGCAGGATCCGCATTATATCCAGAAAAATCTTGAAAATCTCTTTTGGGCTCATACCGCGAGGTTTGAGGGTCAAACAAATTCATCTGTGTTTCCTTGTGTATAATCGCTTTTAATATACCGTGTGGTATTCCGTATTTATTCTCTTTTGCGATAATAATATCGTCCATTCCCGTGTGGTCATATTCCCCGCCGAGGGTAGTTTTTGCATTTATCACCACGCTCACGCTGGCGGTTGCGCCGTATCCTGCCATTATCAGCTGGTTTCCCGCGTCAAAGCGATTGCTGTTAATGTCTCCGAATTCATACCAGGAAAGAGGTTGGGTTGGAAGAAGGCCGCTGTATGTTATCGTCCATCTGATATTGTCTCCTTTGATAAACTGCTGACCTTGAGTTGGAGCGGCGAAATTGGCAGTGATGTTGGTTAATGTCCTAAGTTGCCAGAATAACTTGAATAGAGAAGTCCACTCGCCCACTGTATATCCTCCTTCAACCCCTTCGCCGATGATATAGCCACCATCGCCAGTTAAGGGATTAAGGTTGATGTAGACCAAGCCCGTAAAGTTGCCGTAGGTGTATTGCTGGTTAGCTGTGTAGATAATATTACCTGCGTCAACTGCGGTTCTGAATTTGGTTTTTGTTTCTGCGGAGATATTAAGGGTATTTATGACGCTTCTGTTGGCGCTGGTTATTTTTACCATGCTTCTGCCTGGAATTTGTCCTTGGTTAATCATTCTCAAACCCTTTACCGTGCTCATTGCTTCTATATTAAAATCATCTTCGAAAATACTGCTCTCATTAAGGGACGCCTCCATACCAGAAATATACATAAATCTTATTTGGTTTCTTTTGATATCGTTTCCGAAATGGCTAAAATAATTTATTGTGGATGAAGAATCTATTCTTAAACCTTTCCAGTCAAAACTGTATGGCTCGCCATTTTGATAATTTACATCAACGCCGTTAAAAACAATGGCTCTGGTGGCGGCATTGGTGAACTCTCCGCCGAGCGTCTGAGCTATTTCCTGATTGCTTTTTTGCAACCTATCTAAAAAATTTAAGGCAGTTCTATATAGTTTTTGGGCTGATAAAAATTCTGCTGTTTGGATATCTTGGCTTGGCCTTAATTCCGGTAAAACAATTCTGTCGGTGTTAATGGCTATTCCTTCATCGTTGCCCACGAGCATTTCTTTTTCAATCTTATCTTGCTCAGTTTCTGTTAATTGGCCTCCATTTTTAGTTGGAACTAAAAATCTCATTATCAACTCTTCTTTTTTGCCCAAAGTTATTTCCAGCGAGGCCGAGCTTCCGCCGGCAATTATTTCTCCTTGTATTTTTATCACCGGTTTCATACGCACCAAAGAAAGAGGTGCTATATCATAAATACTTGAATACTGATCTATCACTTGCTGGTCCGCGGAAGACGCCGCCACATAAGTTAGAACCATTTGCTTATCGGCTATATTGTGAACTTTTGCAGTATAATTTAACAACTCTAAGCCACTTTCTTTATTGGTTATTTTAAACTGAATTTTATGTTTTAAATTTTCCGGCGCCTGGCTGTATTCGCTAAAATTTTCAACAATTTCATATGGCAAGGTATTGGGAATAAATTCTAATTTCTCGCTGTTTTTATAACCCTTTGTCAAAATATCCTCATAGGTTAAATCGGGATGGTTGGCTGACAAATAATTTTCTATTTCCTGCTGGTAGGCCTCAATTGGTTTTTGCTGGCTGTAATTTCCCTGCAAATAATTTTCGTAAAAATTGTTTACATTAAATCCCATCTCGTCAATAATATCTGCGAGCTGGCTGTAATAGACCGTTTTTAAGCTCGGCTCCATTGGAACCCACATTTTATCTGCCAAGTTCGTATTTTGGTTTATGCCTCTCGTATAATCATAGGTAATATATGCCTCAACCCAAATATGCTCTATTGAAAAAAACAACGGGTTATCATTTTGATCCGTGTATAAAATATAGGGAATGCGGGTCTTAGAGAGCAGTTCGGCTGCCACAATCGGGTCGTCGACGCCCAGCAAATTCATTGCCTGATTTAAACCTAATTTTATTTGCCCTCTTTCATATTTTGCCGGATACTCGGAATATCTAAGCAGGGATATAAGTAAAGCCGATTGGTCAAAATCATTTCCTGCTTTTTCTATTAAAGTTGCGTCAGCGCCCTTTTTGATGCCGTAATAAGGAACATAATCAATATTATTTTTTACGTAATTCAAAATTTTCAAAGGATCTTTATCCAGACCATCTGCTAAATTTTTAATGCTTTGGCTAAACTCTATCTCCTCTGTCTCCGCTAAATATTCCAAAGGTATGCTTTCTGTTTGAATTAAATTTTGCTGAAAAATTTGACTGGTCGCGGCAGAGAATGATTTCTTTTCCTGATTCTCGTTTTTTTTAAGTTTGAGATTGCTTATTTTTAAATCAACTGTTTTTAAGGCCTTAATTTCCAAATTAGAAATTTTTTTCTTGATTATTTTTCCATCTCCGGTAGCTTTAAAAGGCGTAGGATTTTGTATTTTGCCATAGCTCTTTCCTGTATTTTTCTGATTTATGTCTTTAATCTTCACCAGCGCATTCCGGAAGTCACTTATCTTTTTCGCCTTATTCAAGATATTCACCAAACCACCTATGTTTGTTTTAAATCCTTTCTCAAATACGTCTAATCTTGCTAATATTTTAGGGTCCGCCTTTTTACTTTTTAGAAAATCCCTCGTTTTTACTAAATCCTTAACTGCCTGTTGATAATTTTTATCTATTTCCTGCGCCTTTATTTTAATTTTATCTAAATTCCCTGATGTTATTAATTGTTCTATTTCCTTTATGGATTTTTCGATATTTGCCCCCGCCTGTTTTCCGACCGTAAGTGCTTCGCCCGTTCCAAACCCAAAAGGCACAGCGATCAAAATCACCAAGACCGATAACATTAGATATCTAACGATGTTCTTTTTATCTCCCATACGGCTGATTGCGGCAACTCGGATTAAGCGCCCGAAAAGCTACCTTTTCCTAAAGGCATTATAGCATTCTTAGGGAATTCCGCCAGTGTTGAGTTTAAAGCTCCCGGGTTTATTTTTCTAGAAAAATATGAGACAACAACCCAAAGAGCCATGTCTCAATTTTTAGAGTTTTGGCCGAGAAACAAGAAAGACAAGACACGAAACGCGTGTTTTATTTTGCGCATCTTAAGACGGTACTAAAAAATCATCCCCTCTCTATCGAGATTTTTTACCATACCCACAATAAAATTGGACGTCAAAACAAAAACTATTCAATGTGAGTAGTTTTTGTTTTTGTTTATGACGCTTTATATCCTGCTGTTTTTATCTCGCTTTTGATTTCATCGAGATTAGTTTTCTGCGAATCGAATTCTAAAAATGCTTTTTTAGAATCATAATTCACCGAGATTGAACTCACCCCCTCTTTTTCTTCAAGGGTTGCTTCAATTACTTTGGCACAAGAGTTACAATGCATTCCCGAAATTGTTAGTATTGCTTTTTCTGTCATTTCTATTTTGGATTAATTAATATTGCTTAATGGTTTTATTTTTGGTATTTTCCCTTATTTATTCTGCATGGACTGAATATTGTCCCCGCTATCCTCTTCTTGTATTAAGACGTTTTCTGTTTTCTCTCCGCCAGGTTCTGCCATACCCATACGAGAGCTAATCCTGCCAAATTCTATGAAAATAAACAGGAACACTAAAGCCAGGACAAACGGCGCAACTATGGATATATAATTCTTTCTATTGGGCTTAAAATAGCGAAGCAATAAAGAATTAGACACCACAGAGATCGAGCTGAAGGCCATTGCTAGACCCGCTAACTCAGGCCTTAACACAAGGCCAATCCCTGCAAAAATTCTTGCCGCAATCGGTATTCCGATTACATTATAAAATAAAGCAAAAAACATATTTTGTTTTATTTTACCCATAGTATCTCTGCTCAAGCTTATGGCTGTTAACACGTCTCGCAAATCGTTTTTTATGATTACTATTCCCCCTGTTTCCATTGCCACGTCGGTTCCTCCACCCATAGCAATTCCCAAGTCTGCCTGCGCTAAAGCCGGCGCGTCATTAATTCCATCTCCGACCATCGCAACTCTAATTCCTGTTCCCTGGAGCTTCTTTACTTCATTGGCTTTATCCTCGGGCAACACTTCGGCTAGAACATTGGTAATTCCTATTTGTTTTGCAATTGCCTCTGCTGTTCGCCTGTTATCTCCGGTAATCATGAATACTTGTATTCCTTTTTTCTTTAAGGCGCTTATTGCTTCAATCGTGTTTTCCTTTATCGTGTCCGCAACAGCCACCATTCCTAGCACTTCCTTTTCTGAAGCTAATATCATAGCTGTTTTTCCTTCGCTTTCAAGCCGGCTTATTTTAGCTTCAATTTCACCAACCTTCAATCCAACCACATCGGTAATTAATTTTCGGTTGCCGAAATAGTATTTCTTGCCGCCTACCTTTCCTTCAACACCGTGACCTGGGATTGCCTTAAAATTAGACGCTTCAGGTAATACAATTTTTTCCTCTTCGGCATATTTAACAATTGCCTCCGCCAATGGATGCTCGGAAAGTTTTTCCAAACTTGCAGTTATGCTGATTATTTTGTTTTCATCGCTCAATTCTGCCCCCACAATATCGGTAACTTCCGGTTTGCCTTTTGTTAAGGTTCCTGTTTTATCAAAAACAATAGCTTTGACCTTGCACGCCGCCTCCAATGGTTCTCCTCCTTTAATAAGGACTCCGTGTTCTGCTCCCTTGCCGGTCCCAACCATAATTGCAGTCGGCGTTGCCAATCCAAGGGCGCACGGGCATGCTATTACAATAACCGATGTAAATGCCATTAGGGCAAATGAAAGTCCTGCTCCCAAAAAGAAATACCAAACTATGAATGTTAACGCAGCCAAAATCAAAACCGCAGGCACGAACCGTGCGGAAATTTTGTCAGCCATAGCTTGTATCGGAGCTTTTGAACCCTGGGCTTCCTCAATCAACCTGATTATTTGAGCCAAAGCAGTTTCGTTGCCGACATTAGTTGCCTGGAACTCAAAACTGCCGTGCTTGTTTATTGTGGCTCCAATAACTTTATCTCCAACATTTTTCTCAACCGGGATACTTTCTCCGGTAAGCATTGATTCATCAATAGACGATCTTCCTTTTAAAATAACTCCATCAACAGGAATTTTTTCTCCGGGTCTGACCAAAACAACATCTCCTCTTTTTACTTCGTCAATTGGTATATCTAATGTTTCATTTCCTTTCACTATCCTTGCAGTTTTGGGCTGAAGCCCCATTAATTTTTTAATGGCTTCGGATGTCTTGCCCTTTGCCTTGCTTTCAAGCCATTTGCCCAACACCACAAAAGTAATCAGATAGGCCGCTGTTTCAAAGTATAACTCTGGGATTTTAGCTCCATTTAATCCGATTAATGTTCCATTCCTTATGGCGTAATCTAAAAACTGCCACAAGCTGTAAAAGAATGCTGTGCTTGTTCCAATTGCTATCAAACTGTCCATATTGAATGTCTTCATTTTCAAGCTGCTCCACATCCCTCTATAGAAGCCGGCTCCGATAATAAACTGAACAGGTATTGTCAACAGTAAAGAGACGACACCCATGAGCGGCACTATAAATGCTCCGAAGGGCAAAGAACTGAAGAAATCCAAAAGCATGAAGTAAAGCATTGGCAAGCTTAATCCTAAAGAAATTAAAAATTTATTCCGGTAGCTTTTAATTTCTTTTTCTTTTCTTTTTCTTTCTTCTTCCGGATCTGCGGTGTTTGGCACCGTTGCTTTATAACCGGCAGACACAATGGCTGCAATTAAATCATCTGTATCGGCTTTTGAACCGTCAAAAATAATTCTAGCTTTTTCGGCTGTAAAGTTTACGTTTGCTTCCTTAACCCCAGAAACCTTCTGCAACTTCTTTTCAATAATCTTTGCGCACGACACACAATGCATTCCGCTCACAGCCAAGCTTATTTGTTTGTCTCCGCTTTTTTCGGCTTTCATTACAATTGTTTGCGCGCTCGGTTGCGAAACGGCAGTCACAGCGTTTTTAGCGTGGCCGCTTGAAACCAAATCTAAAATCTGGTCAATTTTTGACTCAATTTCGTAGAGCCGATTTTCCGCGCCTCCCTCAACCGCTGTTTGCCGCGTTTTTTTTATTCTTATGTTTTTATCCATTTAAAATTTAGTTAAAATTAATGCTTCGGCTAATACGTGGCGGAAAAACTCGTCGCCGCGTTGGCTGTGGTCAGTTTTGTTGAACAGAATCCTGGCTGATCATTAAACCCGTTGCATATCACGCTTTTTACCGCATCAGAAGTCCTTCCGCCAAAGTCAAATTCTGAAACCTGCTGACCGTTTAATACTAATGTTGGAGAACCTTGTATTTGGTATTTACTGTTCAAATCAAAATCCTTTTGCGCGAAAGCCAATCCTCTATTGCTGTCTGAAACACAGGCGCTTAATTTTGAACTATCAAGCCCTGCGGGAGCTTCGCATCCAGCCGTATCGCCTCTTTTCATTTGGCAGGACACATAGCTCCAGTACTTAGTTGGTTGCTCCTCTCTCAAGCAAATCTGCCTCAAATTTTCCTGGGCTTCCGCGTCTCCGTGCATAGCAGTGATTTTTCCATTAGAAATAGCGCCCATATACCTCACTTTCATATTTTGCTCCAAGGAAGGAATATTTTTTACAATATCAGCCATAATTCTCTGCATTTGAATCCCAAAAGGGCACCTGCTTACTACGTATGCCTCCAAAATAGGATTGTCGTTTTTCTCTGCCGCTTTAGCCGCCTGAGCCTGCTGGTTATTATCAATTTGTTGCTTTACTTGGGCTGGAGCGTTTTGGATAGTCTCGTTTACCTGGTTCCCCTGATTATTTTTTCCTCCGAATGAAATGAGCGTGAATATGGTAATCGCTATTACCGCAATTGCTAAATACCCGCGGCCATTTAAACCAGAAGGAACTATTGGGGGCTTGGCCTCTATTGATTCAGAGGGGTTATCATAATCGGAGCTTTCTTCGGCGTTTTTTATGGAGTCCTCAATTTTTTCAACTTTAAACCCGCCTATCTCCTCAATTATTTTATAAATATCACTTTCATTTATTTTTTGCTCGTCATAAATGACAACTCCCTTATTTGAGTCGTGGTCAACTTTAACCTTAACAACTCCCTCTTTATCCTTTAATCTACTCTCTATAAAAAGAACACAGTTATTACACTTTAACCCATTAATCTTAAATTTTGCTTTTCTAATCCCTATATCCTGTTCTTTAATCTTCTCTAAGTGAAAATTATCTATGCTTTCAATGGCTTGGTAAATATCTTGCTCGGTTGTTTTTTGCTCGTCATAAATTACTACGCCCCTGCCTGAGAATTGGTCAATTTTAACCTTGGCAATGCCATCCTTACTTTTTAATCTTTCCTCAATCAGCAATGAGCAATTACCGCACTTTATGCCTTGAATTTTAAATTTTGTTTTTTGCATAATTTTTAGTTATTCGGTCACAATAATTTTTCCTTGCATGGCCGAATGGCCATCACCACAAAACGTGTTGCATTTGAAGGTAAATTCACCAATTTTGTCTGCCGTGAACTCAATAGAATCATTTCCGGAAACATTAAAATCCGGCAAACTTATTCCATGAGTCGTGTCGGTGTTGTTAATAATTATTTTGACCTTTTGACCTTTTTTCACCCTAATAACGTCTGGCGTAAATTGCCACCTTTTAGCGTCTACGCTAAACATTACTTGATTTTGCTGGCTTAATTCAGTACCCGAAATATTGTTAGGTGAAGCGTTTTCTGACGAGCCGGATTTAGGTCCTGACACAAAATAGTAAATGCCCAATATTACCGCTAATATTACTGATAAAATTATTAGATCCTTTTTCATGGTTTTGAAAATAATAATTCCTCTTAATTTCCTCCGCAAGTGCTACCCCCGCCCCCGCCGCAGCCGCAACCAGTAGCTCCCGACGAAGCTACATCGCCGCCATCCTGCGTGGCTGCATTGGCAATTTGAGCGCCCGAACCCGTATCAGCCGTGGCTACGTTTACAACTTCAATAATTCCTGAAATCATGCCCATCTGGCAGGAAAACCTAAATTTGCCGGTTTTTTCCGGAGTAAATTCTTTTACTGAAAGCTGGCCCGGAATTAAATCAATTGACCCTGAAAACAAGCTGTTAGAAATGATTGAACCATTGCATCCGCCGGCTGTTCTGTCTGCTGTTATTTCCCACCTTACAGGAACTCCGACCCTTACTTTAAAGTAATTTGGAACATCTTTTGAGCCGTAAGCAACCATCTTAATAACTTGCTTGCCATCAATAATTTGAGGTAAATCCTTCTCGTCAACAAACGCGACTTGCGCCCGACCTTGAGAAGCGAAAATATCGCTAAGTCCCGTAAACCCCAAAACATTCATTTGATTCGAAACGTTGTACAGGGCGAAAAATAATACCAAAAATCCTGCCACTTTAGCAAATCTTTCAGCAAGATGCGGCTTTGATGAAAACTTAACACTGGAAAGACCGATAAACAGAAGTGAAGGAACCGTTCCCAGCGCAAAAGCTCCCATTATCAGGGCTCCTGAAAATGCATTGCCGGAAAGCAATGCCAAACTTTGGGCTGTGATTGTGAATCCGCAGGGAAGAAAGAAGGTCAGAGCTCCCATTACAAATGGCATTTGTTTTCCCTGAAAATTCTTTTCATTGGCTATATACCTTGTAGCGAATTTTGGAGCCGCAATCTGAAATTTTCTGAATGCTTTAACTCCAAGCATCTGTAATCCTAGGGCAATCATCAGCAACGATATGCCGACGACCAAATATCCTGTAAATTGAGGAGAGATCTGAAGCTTGCTTCCGATAATGCCCAAAACCCCGCCTAATACGGCGTAAGAAACAACCCTGCCCGCGTTAAACATAATGTGAGGCTGAAGTTTTTGGGACGTAGTTTGCTCTTCTGAATAAAGGCTGTTCCATTGCTTTGACATTGACAAAATAATTCCTCCGACCAATGCGGCGCAGGAAGATAGCCCCGCCAAAAGTCCGAATCCCAAAAAAGTCATTACAGACGAAGTTGAACTTATGCTAAGAAAATCCGCAATCCCGATTTTCTGAAGCAACAAAAAGGCGGCAATTATAAAAATGGCGATATTAAACGCAATTAGGGTCGGGCTGCCTAGCTTTCTTTCCGGATCCGCCTCCGCGCTTTTGTGCTTTGGCAGGGCAAAGTCGTCAAATTGATAATTTTCTTCCCTAAAAATTTTACTCAATCTTTCAGGATTCGGCCTGTCTCCGCTATATTCTACCACAACTTCTCCTTTTGAGACTGAGGCATCAACAGATTTTATATTTTGGATTCCTAAAAGTTTTTTCTCAATCAAAATCTCGCAAGATGCGCAATGCATACCCTCAACCTTATAGACATGCTCCTTGAATTTACCCGAAGACCATTCCTTTGATTGAGCCGGCTCAGGTTCCGCAAACTCTTGATCATTCTCCAATATTTTTTCCGAAGGTATCACCGCAGATGGCTCGCCCGCAAGTTCAAAACCCAGGCTTTTGATTTTTACGAATAATTCTTCCTGTGAAATTTTGTCTTCGTTAAACTTTATGTAACAGTTGCCATTTTCCTGGTTGATATTTATGCCATCGACACCATCCAGTACTTCAATTTCCGATTCGATTGTCAACTTGTCTTCCACAGACTTCAAGTTTTCTATTTTACTTCTTATTTCTTTTGTCATGTTATTTTTCTTATTGATTAGACCTGTTACTTAATAATATTATCTAATAAGTTGCTTGGTGACAGTCATTATTTCTTCTGTCATTTCAACCCTATTTGCCTGATTTTTATTTTCTACTATTGCTCCTAGGCAGTCATTCAAATCGGCTTCCATAATTAACTTATGGGCGCGCCGCAAAAGGCTGACTACAATTACATTTTGGCTCATAATATTTTGGCAAGATTCGCCGGCCTCCAGCATCTTTATCATTTTGCCGATTATCCTGCGAGCCTTCTTAAGAGCCGCAATTGATTTTTCTTTATTTGTTATATTGTCTTTAAACATATTTTATAATACTCTGTATTGCCTGCGTCGCTCGGAAATGCAGGTTGCGACTCGCATTTCTCTTGCTATCCTCGGCAATAAAAAACGTCGCATTTAGCGACGTCGAGATTAAGACTTAAGCAAACTTAACTACTGAGTTTATTGCCTAAAATCAGAAATCCGCGCCGCGACTAATGCGGTTCGAGGATCTCTTTTTTCTAAAATTTTAAGCCAGCAAATAAGCTTATAGGAAAATACATCAGTTAGTTTTTTTAAAACAAATCTGCCTGATAATTTTTTAAATTCATTGTCGTGCAATTTCAAGGGCGATAATGCGACCGCAAACAATGCCACAACTAAAACAAGGATTAAAAAGTTATGAGCTTCCTGTGGCATTGCCTGCGTCGCGGAATAAGCGCAATTTATTGAAAAACACTCGCTTGCTGGCATTGTCGGGTCAATAAAAAACCAGTGGAAACCAAAAGCTCCCACAACGCATACCATCAAAAAGAAAATCATTAGGTTTCTATTTAGCGAATTCATATATATTGTTTTATTTTACACTTCTTTTTTACCGTGTCAAGTACCGCGCATATTTGATAATTTCTAAATTACAGCAATCCATAATTATTACCCAAACACTAGAACTTTATCGCTGTCTTCAACTATTTTTAGCAGATCTGACATAGTGGAAACAGGACAAACCTTCGCTTCTTTTTTCCCGCGAATTTCTAAACAAGTTCCGCATGCATATATATCTCCTTTTAAGTTTTTGTACTCGGTAATCTTTTTGGAAATATCAAAACTTTTAGTATCTCTAATAACATCAAGTTCAGAACCCTCATTCATTAAAAAAATCACTACCTTGTGCCCTGCCTTCAAGGAAGTAATGGCGAAACGAAATGTATTCCAAATATGTTCAGGGTTATTTGATTGTAAAATAATACAAATTTTCATTTTTTGATTTTAATTTTTTCACATTGCGAAGCGAGGCTTGATAGTTCTTCTTTTGTAAGCGCGTCTTGGGCGCATGGATATAAAATATTATCCTCTTTATAAATATGTTCTCTCAAAAGAGAAATCATGGCTTGGGTATTTTCTTTGAGTTTATCATCATTATTTTTCTCTAATGCCTCTCTCATTTTAGTCAGATAATCCCTTTTAGCAGTATGTTCTAGCAACATCATGCCGATAGGTCCCCCCTCATTCGGTATCCCTTTTTTTTCTAAAGCTGGGAATAGAACTTGTTCCTCTTTCTGATGATGGGGTTCGGCAAATGTTTCCGTGAAACGCAGGAATTCTTCAATTTTTGCATGGTCAATTATCGGTTGGTTAACAATCGCTTCTAAATCATCAAGATGTTTCAGAATATTTTGATGGTCTGATTTTAATTCTTCTATGCAATTATGATGATGACAATGGTTAGACATAAAATTGTTTTTTAATCAATTAAATATTCATTAGCTTAAATCTTTTTTTCCCGATAAAATCGAGGATCCTCGACAAATAAAAAATGTTTAATCTTTTATTTGTCGGAACTTTTCTTCAAATTCTTCTTTGTTAATTTCCCCTTTTGCATACCGCTCTTTCAAAATACCAAGCGGAGTTTTTTTGTCGTGGCTGCTGGTGTCGCGAGATTGAACAATTAACCACTTAATAAGCGCCACAATGCCGGCAATTACCAGCGCCCACCACAGAATCATAAAAATCCAGCCCCAGCCATAACCATAACCAAAACCCATCATAGAGCCAAAATTATAGGGCAGATTATAGTTGCCGTTATTGCCATAAGATGCCCAGTTGCCCATCATTCCCATTATGGGTATAAAACCAGCGTCTTGCGATGGGAATGCAACGGAAGTATCGCATCCGCTTAGGCGCTTCCCCATCACAATGTGAGCTTGTTCTTCGCCCTGCTCTCCCATCATTCTTTTCATCATTTCATCCATGACAATGTGCCGTAAAGTATCTCCGATGGATTGACCCATAAAGTATTCGCCAATTTTTTCAAAGTCTGCATCTTTAAGTTGTGAACATACAGTTGTTTTATCGGTTAACTCATCCAAAAGAGACTTACCCTCCTGCTCTTCGGCTTTTTGGCTTTGTATAGCGGCGCTATCGGGAGATGAATTTATAAAACCCATCATTCCTTGCGCAAAAGAGACTACCGGCAGAGCGAAGCTAAAAGCAAAAATAATGGTTATCGCGAAAATTATTTTTTTCATTTTTTATTTTTTATTAAATTTATAACTCTATATAGTCTGCTGGATCTGCATCAAATTTTCCCTTACAGTGATGGGAGCAAAAATAATACTTTTTTCCCTTATATTCAGAAGCGAAAAAATCACTTGTTGCTTCCATTCCACAGACCGAGTCTATATTTTTTTCATTCTTCGGCGTAACTTTGTAGCCGAATCTGCTTAATTTTTTAATTAAAGATTTTATTTTGTTTTCCATATATTAAACTAATTATCATTTAGTTCATTTGATTCCGGCGGGAACCCATGTATGATTATCCCAATATTGCAAGTTTTATGTTCGGTGCACCATAATTCACATTTTTCTGCCCAACCTTTTTCCTTGTAGCGATAACCACAAGCTTCGCATTCGTACAGTTCCTTTTTATTTTGATTAAGAATTTTTCTAACCATATTTTTTATATTAATGACATCCGGGGCCGTGTGAGCCGTCAGATTTCCCTTTACCAGGCTTATCGCCGTGATTACCGTGCATCTTATTCATTATCACGAGATATCCCACAACAAAAATTCCCATTATGGCTATCGCGATCCAATTTCCCCTGCTGGCTATAGCTCCGCTTAAAAAGATGAATAAAATTGGCGCAATGCAGCAAAGCATCATCATCCACATCATTTTGCCGCCCATGCCATTATTATTGTTTTGATTTTCCATAATTGTGATTATTTAATTATCGCAATTCCTTTATACATAAAAATCAGCAAACTGGCTTTTCTTTTTTCCATTTTTAATATCTCAAAGCCGGCTTCTTTAATAATTATATCTATTTCTCTGTTCAAATGACACCCCCCTGCGATTGCGCTCCAAACAGGAGTAAGGCATTTTTGCAGCGCCGCTATATTCTTATTTGTTGACTCGCCGTGTTCTATAAAAATAAATTTTCCGTTTGTTTTTAAAACCCGAGCAATTTCCATAAGCGCAATTTTTGCATTAGGTATACTGCAAAAACTCCATGTGGAAACGACGCAATCAATTGTTTTGTCTTCGAGCGGAATTTTTTCCGCTGAACTCTGAATATACTCAACGGGGAAATTAAAAGATTTTATTTGAGAATTGGCGATATTGTACAATTCTTTTGAAGGATCTAGCGCGAAAAGTTTTGTTATATTTCTATAAAAAGGGAGATTAAGGCCCGACCCGAAACCGATTTCCAAAACAACCCCGGATGCCTGCCCAATGTGCGGCCGTTCTTGTTTACAAATATTTTTCCGCATCGCTGAATCAATAAGGCGAGGCAGTATATATTTTTTATACAAATTCATACTACTTTTCTGTACTTGTGTTGTGCATCCACACCATATACCACGCGAATATCCAGGCGAAAACAAATACGTAGACTGCGCCCAATAATATACTTGTTATGGTGCCCCATGTAAATCCAGGCAATAATTCAAATAAAGCCCTGTGCAATTCCAATGCCTTGACGTTGCGTATTGGCAGGTATCCGCCCAAGAGGCAGATAAAATAAACAACTTCTCCTCCCAAAACGCACAACCAGCCATATCGTTTTAACTGAAGCATGTTGAAAAAATGAAATATTTAAAATTTTCGACCTTTAAAATTAATTTACTTTTGCAAGCTCTGAAGCTATCTGGTCGTTCCTTACGGCCATTGAGGGGTCGTCATATACATACCTCACCACTCCCTGCTTATCTATTATAACATACGTGTGCCCGGGAGAAGTTCCTTGCCTCATAGAGGACGCGACCGACATCATTCCAAAAACCTTCGATATTTGTCCCCCCTTATCAAAAACTATGTTTGCTTTGTCTATTCCATCCATTTTCCGCGTTATTTTTTGCCAATCTTCAGGACTGTCTAGGACCACCGATAGGGCCACCGTATCTGTAGTATTAAACCTTTGGTCAAGCCCAAATTGAGCAATTTGGTTCCAGCAAGCAGGATAACAGGCCAGCCCCTCGCTGAAAAAAAGCACGACATTTTTTCCTTTTAAATTTTCGGAGGAATAGTTGTTGCCGTTGCGGTCGTTAAAAGAGAAATTTGGGGCAGGATTATTTAATAACCCGTCAAGCTTTGCGCTTGGTTTATTAAATTGATTGAAAATGAGTATCCCGGCAATTGGCAGAATTATAAGCGTTAAAATAATTGCGACTGTTTTTATGCTAATTTCATTTTTCATTTATTTCTCTCTTAAAATAATTAATCGCTGTTTTTATAATTAAAACTGCTGCAATAATAAGTATTATTATCCAAACGTAGCCGGGGATAAACTTTACAAAATTATTTATCTCTCCGGTCATGTTAATCAAAAAAATATTCATTTGCCTTTGATATTCCTCTTCCATATAAAGTTTCCCCAAAAGATCCAATATAATAATCAATATCCCCATAAAGAGGAAGACTGCTCCGGAGATGGCCTCTGAAATCGTGATTCTCACTATTTTATTGCCCAAAGGATAGCTTATGGCTTTTTGGAAAGTCCTTGTAATTTTCTGGGTAAAATATGATTTGTCAATCAATACGGACAGAATAAACAATGGCATTACCATTCCCAAAACATAAATTAAGGAGAAAATGCCGCCCCAGACGAACGATCCTGGCAATGCCGACAATGTTAATACCCCGGCCAAGACAGGGGCGCAACAGGTCGTTGCAATGCCAGAAAATATTCCCAGCGTATAGACAGAGATGGCGTTGTGTTTTTTAAAAGCGGGGTTGACCCTAAACGGCATGGAAATATGTATGCCTAAAAGCAATATAGTCCCCAACACAAGCATAAATATCCCGGCTAAGCCATATATAATATCGTGATATTGCTTGAAAATCTGGCTTAATATCCCAGCTCCCAGCCCGATTGGCAAGAAAACCGTGAATATTCCAAGAAAAAATATAAAAGTCATTAAAAATACCTTATATTTTTCTCTGAATATAGACGCGAAATAAGACGGCAAAAGAACCGTAATACAGCACGGGGCGAACAACGCTGCTACCCCGGCTATAAATGTCGCTATTATTGATGCTCCAAGCAATAGTTCCATGGGTTATTTCTTTTTAGACAAACGATAAATAGAAAGTATTTCTTCTATCGCCTTGCCTGATTGCCCGGACTTCATTTGTTCTATCGCGTGAGTAGACAAGTGATTTTTCAATATAAAATCCTCAAAGCTTGATAAAGCCTGCTTTACGGCGAGAGACTGATTGATAATATCAATACAGTATTTATTCTCAGCAACCATTTTTTCCAGTCCTTTTATTTGCCCCGCAATTATTCTCAGCCGTTTCGTAGCTTTTTGTTTGTGCAAATTATTATGTTCGTGTTCCATATTGTAGGTATACTCCATAGGGGTATCCCTTGTCAAGCCCATCCGCCGCCGTCTTTACAAAATGCGGCACAGAGATTAAAATCAAAATAGTTGCCGTTCTATGAAAAATAAAAATACAATCATCGTTGCCATTATCGCTCTGCTCATTATTGGTTTGGCCGCGATATGGATAAAATCGTCAAGACAGCCCGGCAAGCTTGATGCGTTCGCGCAATGCCTTAAAGAAAGTGGAGCGGTTTTTTACGGCACTTTTTGGTGCCAACATTGTCAAAATCAAAAAGCGTTGTTTGGCAAGTCAGCCAAATACCTGCCGTATGTAGAGTGCTCAACGCCGGACGGCCGAAGCCAGCTGGCAATCTGTAAAAACAAAAACATTGAGAGCTATCCGACGTGGGAGTTTAACGATGGCTCGCGCCTAGACGGAGAAATATCCTTAACGCAGCTAGCCGAGAAAACTGGCTGTCCGCTTCCCTAATAAATATATGGAACTTATTTCAACAGTTAATCAAGCGCTCGCGCTGCTTACGATTGCCGGACAGATTATCGTTGCCGTCCTTATCGTGTCGTTCACCACAAAACGGAGCGCGGCGCTCAATTTTTTTACCAAACACGCGCTCGCTTTTTCGCTGGCGGTCGCGCTTGCAGCAACACTAGGAAGTTTGTTTTATTCGGAAATTGCCGGATATGAACCGTGCAAACTCTGCTGGTTTCAACGAATTTTAATGTATCCGCAGGTAATTCTTCTGGGCATCGCCTGGCTCAAAAAAGATAACGGCATTGTCTTGTATAGCATCGCCTTGTCGTCTCTCGGCGCGTTAATTGCCGGATATCAATATCTTTTGCAGATTGGTTTTGCGCCGTCCATCGGCTGTTCGGCGGTAGGATATTCAGTTGATTGCGCGCAACGATTTGTTATGCAATTCGGCTACATTACCATCCCGATGATGGCGCTTACCGCGTTTCTTCTTATTATAGGTTTTATGGCGAATAAAATAATTATACAAAAAATAAATGACTAAAAAATATATATTTATCGCATTGATTATAATTATTGTTATCAGCGCAGTTTTTATCATAAACAATCTTGCCGCAAACACAAAATCCGGGATAAATAACTCCCCCGCTAACAGCGCAGTCGACAATTCAAACAACCAGGTTCAAGAAGAGGTGAAAGAGTTTAAAATGGATTCGTTTTATGAAATGGTTGACGGCAAGCCAAAACCCCAATATTCCCTAAACGAAATCACGGTCAAAAAGGGAGATAATGTAAAAATTGAGATTACTGTAACTAAAGGGAATCACGACTTTAATATAGATGAATACAATATACATGCCGAAACTCCGTTGAACCAACCAGCCATAGTTGAATTTAAGGCTGACAAGGCTGGAAAATTCATCTACTATTGCTCGAAACCCGGGCATAGAGAAAATGGCCATTGGGGCGCCCTAACAGTAATAGAATAGAATGGTTGAGGGGTTTCAATTATCTGTTTTGCTTTATAATCTGGGCAGACAGGCAGGCATAATTGGTTTTACCTGCCTGTCTTTGCTTATTATTTCCGGAGACACTGCCAGATTTTTTGACAGGTATTTTGGTTTAGATAAAATTATAAAATTTCAAAGGAAGTTTTCGCTGGCAACAGCCCTTTTTATAATATTTCATCCCCTATTTTTTATTCTGTCCGACAGTTTAATCGCAACCTATTTAATTCCCGATTTTACGTTTATTCCGCTCGCGCTCGGCGCGATATCTTTTTACATTTTTATTATAGTGATGGTTGCCTCGCATTTGTATAAAAAAATTTCTTATGCAATTTGGCAATACATTCATATTCTTATATATATATTATTCTTTTTCAGTTTATATCACGCTTTTAACTTGGGATCTGACAGCGAAACGATATATATGAGAATATTATATTCTGTTTCACTTTTTGGAGTAATCTGCGGAGCCATTTATAGAACCCAATACAAAATTAAAAAACATTACGCCGGCAAGTTTTATGTCAAAAAAATTAAACGGGAGACGAGTGATACGTTTTCGCTAGTATTGACAGCTCCAAAGGATTTTTCGTTTAAGGCCGGACAATTCTGTTTTTTGAGATTAAGCAAAAATAAACTATACGCAAGGCACCCGTTTACAATGTCGAGTTCGCCCAAAGAAGCAGATATATGCTTTACCGTCAAAAACACGGGAAGATTTACAAAAACAGCGCTTAATCTAAGAGTGGGCGCAGAGGTTATTATCGATGGCCCCTTTGGAATTTTTACATTAAAAGACGATGACAAAGATTGTGTTTTTATTGCCGGGGGAGTTGGAATTACGCCATTTTTCAGCATAATTAAAGATAATTTATCCAAAACAAAAAAACGAAATATGCTTTTGATATACGGCTCGAAAACGAAAGAAGATATAATTTTTAAAGAGAAGCTGGATAATATTAAGGAAAAATGGTTTAGGAAAATATATGTTTTAAGCCACGAAACTCCATCTGCTTCCGGAGAATACGAGAGGGGCTATGTCAACAAGGACCTAATCAATAAATATGTTGCAAACATAAAAAATTCTTCATACTATATCTGCGGACCAGAGGCAATGAAGACAAGCGTCAAAAAAGCGTTATTTGGTCTGGGCGTCAAAAAACAAGACATAATAATAGAGGACTTTTTCTGGTAAAATACAAGATTTTTTAGTTTTCCGCATGGTTCACTATTTTATACACTTGACTTGTGAATACGTGTGAATTATAATTCACATATGAAGAGGGACTGCCATTTATTTTTTGAAACATTGGGGACTGAATTAAAAATAGATTTGCTTTTTCAGCTTAAAGAAAAACCATCGAGCGTGAATGACTTATCAGAAAATCTCGACCAGGAAAGAAGCAAAGTTTCCCATGCGTTAATCTCTCTTTTGGAATGCAATTTTATTGGCGTGACCGAGGTTGGTAAAAAGAGAATTTATTCCTTAAATAAAGATACTATTCTGCCTCTATTGGGTTTAGTTGAAAGGCATATGAAAAACCACTGCAAAATTTGCAGAAAGAAGTAATAAATAAGATTATGAAAGAAAAAATAACAAAAGATATGACTCTTGGCGAGATTGCCGCGGAGTATCCGGAAGCCGTTGATGTGCTTTTAAAATATGGGTTACACTGCATCGGCTGCCACGTCGCCGCATGGGAAACATTAGAGCAAGGGGCAATGGCTCATGGATTATACGGCGGAAAGTTCGACAAACTGCTCAATGAACTGAATCAAATAAACCAACCCAAAAAGAAAAATACTATAGATAGGAAAAAAGAAATAAAAAGTTTTATTAGGCAAATTAAAACAAAAAAGAATACAAAAGAGTTGAAGGAGAAAGCGAAGAATATATTAAAGGATATTTCGCCAGAAGACTTGGGATATATAGAACAAGAGCTAATTCAAGAAGGTATAACACGCGAAGAAATGAAAAAATTATGCGATATTCATATAGAAGTTATGGGAGAAAGTCTGGCAAAAACAGAGATAAATCTCGAACGGAGCCACCCAATTCATACTTTGATGGAAGAACACAAGATAATCCTGGAATTTATTGAAAAACTTCAGATAGTCGTCCATAAAATTGAACTGGCTAAAAGCTTTAATGGATTAGACAAAGAGTTAGAAATTTTAACTCATATAGGCGAACATCTCGTAGAGGCCGATAAACATCATCAAAGGGAGGAGGACGCCTTGTTTCCCATACTTGAAAAATTTGGCGTTACGGAACCGCCAGCAATTATGAGAGAAGAGCATAAAGAATTGAGGGCAAAGAAAAATGAGCTATGCCAAATTGCGAAAGATTACAAAAATATATCATATGTAAAGTTTGTAAAAAAAATTAAGAATATAACAGAATACCTGTCAAAGGAATTATCTAATCATATCTACAAAGAAAACAACATTCTTTATCCAATGGCTATTGAAGCTATACCGAAAAAGGAATGGATAGAAATAAAAAGGCAATGCGATAAGATAGGTTATTGTTGCTTCACTCCAAAGGTCGAAAAATAATAATAATTTTTTAATTTTACAAATATGATAACAAACAAAAAAGAGGAAAATAAGATATATTGCCATGATTGCAAAGAACCTATTGAAACAGAAGGAGAAGAAATAAAAAATGGCAAAATGCTCGTTTATGATAATAATGGAGAGAAAATAACAATAGCAAAATGTGATGCGTGCTATAGCAAAAACCCCAGCTTAACAAACTTCCAGGAATGCGAAGTTTATTCAAGGGTCGTAGGTTATTTGAGACCGGTTCATCAATGGAATAACGGAAAAAAGGAGGAATACAGCGAGAGAAAGGTTTATACTAATCCTTAAAACAAAAGAGTAAAATTAGAAAAATCATAAAACAAAAACTATATAAAAGGATGCCAGGCCGGTTAAAAATATTTCTAATGTCGGAGTTAACCCCGCCCTGAAGATAAGGGGCATTTTAGAAGAGTATTCCCACCTTTTATTCTTAACTGAGGACAGCTCCCAAAGATAAGCAGAAATTATGCTCATAACAGCGAATACTGTTATTTGAAAATAACTGCTAAATATATTTTTATTTCCAAACAATAGAAACGTCATCAGGTAAATCAAAATTATCCAAACGCCATCATAAATACTCGCTCTTATTATACGAGGGACATATTTATGAACTGGCAGCTCCAAGCAGGTTTTATACAAAAGACTATGAGTTGTTTCGTATAATAAGTTTATAAAAAAAGCCACCAAAAATATCTCTGCTAATGTGTCTATCATGATTTTGGGATTATTATTTTATAATGTTTTGTGGCCTACCCGCTAAAAAGCCGGCAATATTCTCAATTGTTGTGTCTAAAATCCTCATCAGGGCTTCGTTTGAGTTAAAAGCATTGTGAGGAGTTATAATGACATTTTCTTGCTGAAGCAGAATGTGATTTTGCAAAACAGTTTTTAAATCACAAGTCTTGGGGAATTCTTTTGAAAGCAGTTGAGCTTCTTCCTTTATGAAAAATTCTTCTTCCAACACATCTAATCCTGCCCCGGCTAAAATCCCCTCAGATAATGCTTTAAGCAGGGCTTGCGTTTCTATCAGCCCGCCTCTGGCTGTATTTATCAGGTATGCCCCTTTTTTAATTTGATTTATGTTTTCCAAATTTATTAAATGATGCGTCGCTTTATTATCGGGCGCGTGCAAAGTTATGATATCTGATTTTGCCAAAAGATTTTCCAAATCAGAGTATTCAAAACCAATTTTCTTGGCTGATTTTTTGTCTTCTTTCGGGTCATAAGCTAAAATTTCCATTTCAAAACCTTTGGCAATTCTGGCAACGCGCAAACCGATATGCCCCATTCCAATAATTCCCAGCGTCTTATTTTTTAAATCAAATCCGCGCAAACCATCTAATGTAAAATCTCCATTTCTTGCTCTTTCAACAGAATTTAATAGTCTTCTGGATAAAGCTAGGATTAGCGCAAGTGTATGTTCTGCGACCGTGTTCTCTCCATAGAATGGAACGTTGCAAACGGCAACCTTGTTCTCTTTTGCTATTTGAATATCAATATGGTCAAATCCTGTTGACCTTGTTGCAATCATTTTCAAATCAGGAAGTCCTCGTAGGATGTCTTTGTTTATTTGAGAATAAATAAATGGCGAGACTATTGAGCACCCAATTGCAGAGCTTATATTATCCAAAGACAATGGCTCTGTAAAAAAAGACAGTTCGTTGCCCGAAAGCTTATTTTCCAAGTAATCTTTTTGCCAATCTTCAATTTCAAAAAATGCGATTTTCATTTATTATAAATTATTGATTATTGGTTTTATTTTACTCTTTTACGGGAGAAATAGTAGCTTTCCCCATATTGCTTACCAACTACTAGGGCCTAGGCTAATGGTCGTGGTCGCGTTATTTAATAATACAAACAACGAGGTACAAAATGTTGATTTTTTGGTCTGAATTTTTTCTTTTTATTCTTTTTTCCATAGAGGTTTCTCGCATCTGTAAAATATTTATTTTTCTTTAATAATAAAAATCCCAAGAAGAGAATCTTTCTGGGATTTATTATAATTCGGCCACTTGGATCGCCACGTCTGCTCGAATAATCGGGTTGCGCCGATAATAAATTTGTTGGCGGAGGAGGTGGGACTCGTCCCGATGCCATAGCCATCGAGGATCCTCGATTAGCCAGTTGGCTAATCGGGAAACCCACGAGACCCTTTCGGGTCACGGCTTTCTCCCGATAATTTATTTTCAAGGCGGAGGAGGTGGGACTCGAACCCACGAGACCCTTTCGGGTCACGGCTTTCCAAGCCGTTACAATGGCCACTATGTGACTCCTCCGCTCTGAAAATAAATTATCGGGGATCCTCGTATTTGTATTAAAAATTAAATGTTTTAATTAACCTCTCAATTGCTTTTCTGCTTTTCCATTTTTTAACTTTTGCCTCCATTTCTACAGCTCCTGATAATGTGGAAAAATTTTGGATAAATACGCATTGCCACGGTTTTAACCCTTTTGTCGATTTTACCTTCCCAGAATTGTGCATCTTCAACCTATTCTCAAAATTTTCCGTCGAGCCAATGTAATATTTTGCCGTCTTATCTGATTTTAAAATATAAAAATAGTACATGCTATAAATTTTATCCTGGCCTCTTCCACCTCAATGGCGGATGCGCCGACGAGGCGCAATGTGACTCCTCCAAGATAATTTTTCAATTTTTGTTTTAAAACTTCCCTACCATGTCCGCCTTTGAAATACTTTTCAGCTTCAACAGCGTCTTTTTTGTTCAAATACGCTTCATAAAATATAAGAGCAAATTCACCATTCCTAGAAGTAAAAGAGGACTGTCCGCTCCGATGGTCTGCTATCCTTCTTTTTAGATTGCTTGTTAACCCTTTATACAATTTCTTATTATTTTTAAATTGTAAAACATAAAAATAGTACATGTTATAAATTTTATCGTAGCCACTTCCGCCTCAACAGCGGATGCGCCGACGAGGCGCAATGTGACTCCTCCGTATATACGGACATACTACTTTCCCATTCTTTCCAGTATTTTGTTTTTTATTTTTTCTGCTTCAAAGCTGTCTATTGGGTCTTTGGTATCAAACTTTAAGTGCTGGATTTTTTGCCTTAGTTCAAATTCGGTCAAACCGTCCACTAAGTCATTAGCAAAAACCTTATTTAGGTAGTCTCTCTCTTCATGAGAAATTTCAGGAATATATTTTAATATCTCGTTAAACTCGTATTTATTAATTCTTTTTTCCATAGAATTTATTTCTCCATGCCGCGCAAAGCTCGTATCCGTTCTTCGATGGGCGGATGGGTCATAAATAATTTTATAAACCAAGATGTTTTTTGTTGGCCCTTATATGGCGAGTCGATAAAAAGAGAGCTTGTCGCGTCATTAGTTATTCGCATAGGCGTGGGGTCTGATGAAATTTTTTCCAAAGCGCTGGCCAATCCTTCCGGATAACGGGTTAACAAAGCGCCATCGGCATCTGCTAAAAATTCTCTTTTTCTTGAAATAGCTAGTCGAACCAAGGTGGCAGCAATCGGAGCTAAAATTGCAGCAACTATTCCTAATATCAATAATATTGCGCCAGCATTGCTGTTTTTATTAGAGCTCCTTCTCCCTCCTCCCCAAAAACTAACCCTCATAAATATATTAGCCAGCATTGCAACAATGCCAGCCAAAACAGCGACGATTGTTGATAGCAACATATCCTTATTTCCAATGTGCGATAATTCGTGGGCTATAACTCCCTCTAATTCTGTTTTGCTTAAACGGCTCAAAAGACCTTGAGTTACCGCGACAACAGCATGTTTTTTGTCGCGACCGGTAGCAAAAGCATTCGGTTGCATTTCTGGAATTATATAAATCTTTGGCAAAGGAAGCCCGGCAGTAATGCATAGGTTTTCTACAACGTGGTATAAATCCGGGTTTTCTTTGTGCTCTACGAGTTTCGCTTGATACATTGCCAAAACAATTTTGTCTGACCACCAATAACTTCCGAAAGACATAAATACGCTTAAAGTTACAGCGAAGTATAAAATGGCGCTGCTGTCTAATACATAACTAAAAAGCCAGCCTATAGCTATGATAAAGACCAAAAACCCAGTTAATAAAAACCAGGTTTTTCTTGTGTTGGAATCAGCTTGTGTGTATATTGATGCCATATTGGTACTATCAAACAATCACCTTAAAACTTGACCCCCACAGGCTCTCTTTCCGCCTCATTAGCCGTCTGGAACAATTCCATTTGCTTGAATCCGAAAGAGTTAGCTATCAAATTCGCGGGAAAAATTTCTATCTTTATGTTTAAATCCCTGACGTTAGTGTTGTAAAATCTGCGCGCTGCCTGAATTTTATTTTCTGTATCTGATAATTCCTTTTGCAACTCTAAAAAGTTTACAGAAGCTTTCAGGTCAGGGTAATTTTCAGAAACAGCAAATAAGCTTTTTAATGTATCAGAAAGCATATTTTCAGCTTCTGCCTTTTTGGCTGTTCCTTGAGCTGACATTGCACTAGCTCTGGCCTGTGTAACTTTTTCGAATACTCCTTTTTCGTGCGACGCATATCCCTTTACAGTTTCAACTAAGTTTGGGATTAAGTCGTACCTTCTTTTGAGCTGGACGTCTATATCCGCCCAAGCTTCTTTTGCCCTGTTTTTTAGGACCACTAATCCGTTAAAAATCCCTATTATCCATAGGATAACAACGACTATAACGCCTAGGAGTATCCATAATATTATTGACATATTTTTTTTAACTCTAAACTCTAAAATCTAAATTCTAAGCTTTTGGATTTATTCAGGATTTAGGATTTAGGATTTCGAATTTAGGATTTAATTTATTATTTTGGCAATTTCTCAATTAAACTATTTAAATGAGGATGCTGAACGACAAACTTGTAGTTAAGAAGCTTTAGAAGGGTTATAAAATCTGCCAGTTCAGAGCGAAATGTTTCCGGTCCAGAGAAAACTTCCCATAATTCTGATAAAAGATTTTCAGCGTAATTGTTTAATATTACGTGATCGGATTTGTTTTTTAGATAATTTATTATCTGTTTAAACTCTCCTCTGTCTAACCAGACGCCCTGGCACATTTTGCACAAATCAACTTTTGTTTTAGACTCATCGTATTTAACTTCTACTAATCCCGCCCTATCGACAGGGCAATGCTTATTTCCTTTCGAAACACGAAATCTTCCTTTGTCGCGCCACAGATCAACGTCTAACCAATTTAGTTGCTTGTCTTTTTCGTCTTTAGCTTGGCGCAATTCGTCTTTGTCAAACCACATACCCAAACACCTCGGGCAGTAATCAACCCCCACGTTATGGAACAAAATTTCCTCTAATTGTTCTCCGTCATTTGGACACTCCATAATTATGAGAAAGGGAGGAATAAAAAATTTATTTTTATATTCCGATCGGACGATTAATTATATAAATAGCCGAAGCTATTTCTATAGTATAATTATAACTAAAAACATAACTTTATGCAACCACCCTCAGCGTGATTAAGCGACGCTAAGCGTTGCAATAAAAGAGCTCCTTGATTATATATCTCAGAGCTATATCCATCGATGCCACCACCGTATTCTCTTAGAGCAAAGAAAGCAGACATGGATAATCCATGGCCAATGCCATGATAATCTCCAGCCCCATTTGTTTTCTCTGGGTCCGTTCTTCCCGTTAACAAATTGAAACTCCCTTTTACACCTCCCGCAAACCGCCGTGAGAGAGGCATTATTTGCTTTAGCCATTCCATTCTCCTTGTGTAATGTGCTGCCTAATATATTATCGGACAAAAACCGCCATGTCAAACAAAAAAGCGACGGACAAAAGCGGCGGACACCCGATGTCCGCCACTTTTTTTGATGTTTAATATATTAGTAGTCTCCTCCCATCATTGGGTTTGCATTATGGTTGGAGCATCCTTCTTTCTTTGGCAATTCTGAAACAACGGCCTCTGTTGTTAAAAGCATAGAAGCGGCCGATACTGCGTTTTCTAGAGCAGTTCTGGTAACTTTTGTCGGGTCAACAACACCTGCTTTTATCAGGTTTTCATAAACCATTGTGTGGGCATTGAAACCAAAATCATCTTGGCCTTCTTTTACTTTTTGCACAACTACAGCCCCATCAATTCCGGCGTTTTCAGCAATTTGCCTTATTGGCTCCTCAATAGCTCTTTTTAGAATATTTACTCCTGTTTTTTCGTCTCCCTCAAGTTGCAACCTATCTAGCGCTGGTAACGTTCTCAACAAAGCAACTCCTCCTCCGGGTACAATTCCTTCTTCTACAGCAGCCCTCGTCGCATGCAAAGCATCTTCAAGTTTGTGTTGTTTTGCCTTTTGTTCAACTTCTGTGGCTGCTCCCACTTTTATAACCCCCACTCCGCCAGACAGCTTTGCCAACCTTTCCTGCAATTTTTCTTTATCCCAGCCCGAGGCTGGTCCGCCTTGGGCGGAAAAATCAGCCATTTGTTTTTTTATATTCACAATCCTTGCTTCAATATCTGATTTTTCCCCCTTTCCTTCTACTATAGTGGTATTTTCTTTTGTTGAAATAACCCTTCTCGCTTGGCCCAACATTTCTATTTCGGTATTTTCAAGCTTCATTCCCATTTCTTCTGAAACAACCTGAGCTCCCGTTACAATGGCAATATCTTCTAACATTTCTTTTTTTCTATCGCCAAATCCCGGAGACTTCACTGCCAGAGCGTTAAAAATTCCCCTCATTTTATTTACAATTAAGGTCGTTAAAGCATCTCCGTCAACATCGTCAGCAATAATAACTAATTCTTTTTTGCCCGTTTTTACAAGTTTTTCCAACAAAGGCAAGATTTCTGGCAAAGAACCAATTTTCTTATCCGTAATCAAAATATATGGCTCTTCTAAAGATGCTTCCATTTTTTCTGCATTTGAAACCATATATCCTGAAACATATCCTCTATCAAACTGCAAACCCTTTACAATTTCTTTTGACAAACCAAAAGTCTTTGATTCTTCGGTTGTTATTACTCCGTCTTTGCCGACTTCTTCCATTACTTCGGCAATCAAGTTTCCCATCTCTTTATCTTGAGCTGAAATTATCGCAACCTGTGCTTTTTCTTCCCTTGTGGTGATTGGTTTTGACATCTCTTTTAAGGCTTGCACAACCGCGTCTTTTGCTTTTATAATTCCTTTTCTTAAGGCTAGTGGATTTGCTCCTGCGGCAACATTTTTTAATCCTTCTGTGGCAATTGCTTGGCACAACAAAACAGCTGAAGTTGTACCATCTCCGGCTATATCGTTTGTTTTTGAGGCAACTTCTTTTATAATTTCTGCTCCGATGTTTTCAATGTTGTCTTCCAACTCAATTTCTTTGGCAATCGTCACGCCGTCATTTGTAATTGTGGGCGAGCCATAACCTGAACCCAAAACAACGTTTCTTCCTTTTGGCCCCAGTGTAACCTTTACGGCATTGGCAACCTTGTCCAATCCCGACTTTAACGCTTTGCGAGCATCCTCGCTGAATTTTATTTGTTTTGCCATAAATTATTCAATTATTGCTAAAATGTCTGACTCTGTAGCTATTAAATATTCTTTGTCATCAACCCTTATTTCGCTTGGTCCGTATTTTGTAAACAAAACCTTGTCGCCAGCTCTTACTGAAACGGGAACTATTTTTCCATCGTCTGTTTTTCTGCCAGGTCCTACAGCTATAACCTTACCCTCTTCTGATTTTTCTTTGGAGGCGGTAGCAGGCAAAAATATACCGGCTTTTGTTTTTTCTTCTTCTGCAACTGGTTCTATTAAAATATGGTCTCCTAATGGTTTTATGTTCATTTGTCTTGTTTAAGTTAATAATACTAATTGATACTAGCACTAAAACATATTAAGTGCTAATAAATATAATTAATTTAAGAAATTTCATCAAAAAAGTCAATATCTCGGCAACTAATAAAAATCCGCATAACCTATGCGGAAAAACGGTTTTCGTTTTTATCGCGTCTAAAACACAATCCTGCTCACCAGCATCTCAAGAAGGTTCTTCACTTCTATCTGTGCCTCTAGAGACGACTGGGCATTAACGAATTTCTGCCATTGGTCAAAAACTGTTTTGTCGTCAATGGTCCTAACCGTATTTTCCAGCAGTAGTCGGTCGTCGAAAGACACCTCTCCGTCTGCTTTTAAGACTTTGTTACAAATAGCTTGGTGAAATCTAAAATATTTTGGTCGTGCTGGAATGTCTTAATTGTGTTTTCGGCTAATGCCAAATTCTTTCCTTGGATGTAATATTGGGTTCCTAATACAATAACAACGGCTACCAAAACAATTATCGCTAAAAATGGAATACTTTCTTTTCTATATATTTGCATATGATTATGTTTTTAATTTTTTACTTTTGAAAAAAACTAATGCTAGAAATACCAGGATAATAATAATCAAAACAGTTATAGTTGTTTCCCATACGGGTATTCTCAGCCACCAATTCCTGCGTTTCAATTCAATATTAAAATGAATTCCATTATTTGTTTGCACCTTAAAGTCATCACTGCGATAGTCTAAATAACCCGTGGCTTTTACTTCAAGATAATATGTACCCTCGGGGACAAGGAAGGAATATCTTCCGGTGTTGTCGGTGATTTGAGGGTTTACTTGTTGGTAGTCTTTGGCGGGCCACAGTTCATGCTTCCCGGTCTCTGGATTAAACCAATAGATAGAAACTCTTGCGTTTGTAATACGGGTTTCTTCATTCCCATTTTTTCTATACACATAACCTTCCGGGTCAACAACCACAACCATGGTCAACTCTTTCGGTTGCAATCTTTGATCTTGATAGTCAATAACTGTAAGAATCTCATACCTGCCATCAACCGCCGGCGTTGCGATATCGGCCGTCCAAATACCATCTTTATCCGGATCGACAAAATCAAAAATTGATAGAACTAGGGCGCTTTTTAGTTCTGACGGCTGTTGAGCCAAACCTGCGTTTACCAATTGTCCCGACAATGAAGCAGTAAACTTTGAAGCGGTCTCCTTAGCAACCGGCTTCATGGTATTTTGTTTAAATATAAGATAACCTTTTATTGCTTTGGCCGAGTTATCTGTTCTAATAACAATCTGCACGGTCTGATTTACTACGGACTCTATCTGCTGTCGAAGGGATCCCTGTTCGTTAAAAGAAATCGTTGAGTTATAATCGACTGAACCATCCGAGGCTCTAACGAAAAGAATTTCAGTTGGAATTTTGTCTTTTAGCGCCGGGGTTAAACTCTCCAAAGAAACACTATCTATGCCAGCCAGCGTACCGGCTTCCATGTTTGGTCCTATTAAACCAACGATTTGAGAGATATTGGGCAAAACAAGATTATTGCCGGCTAATTTACCAACATCAGTTATCTTAGAAATTCCGATGTCGTTCAGCGTTTTAGCCAACTGAGGGAATTTCCCTATCAACTCTCCAATTTCTTGAGGCAACGGACTCAAAACAAAGTTATTGATTGCTTTGGTAGGAAGAATATTCCAGACGCCACTCATTAATTCTGGAGCTTCGGGCTTCACAACTTCTTGCACCGGAGGTTGAGGAGGTATCGGTTCTATCGTCGGCAAAGGAGTCTGTGTCGGCGGATTGATAATATTGATAATTGGATTTAAAATGCTTGGTCTTTGGTAGTTGATGGTGACAGTAATAGTGTTGGACGGAACACCATAAGCTGTAAAGAATTTTATGTATACAGTTTTCTGGCCATAACCGTCAGATAATTTCCATTGCTTGGTTATCTGATATGGCTCCTGGACTGCGTCAGTGAAACTAGTATCGTTGGATAGAGACATACGTGGGGTGTCGTTGCTTCCGCGGATAGTTAAATTAACATCTTGGTTGTTGGTTGTTAAACTTCCCCCGTTAATTAATATCTGGAAACCATTCAAAGGAGATGCGGGTGGTAAAAACGCACCCGCGACATAACTGCCTCCGCCACTTGACGGGCAGGCAGAGGTGGTGGCTGACACGGCTGATGATGTTTCTGTTTCTGCCCCGGAGTTTCTTGCTTTAACTGTGAATGTGTATTCTGTGTTGCAGGTTAGCCCGGACGAAATCCACGAGGCATCGGCTGTCCAGCCCGAGTTTGCGTCTGAGTTAGTAGTATTGGTTATCAAATACTCTGTTCCCAGCGGATTAGAATCGGCTGTTAAAGTAACTGTAATTTGTGAAGCAGAATCAACAGTTAAAGTTGGCGTTCCAGGAACATTAGCTAAGGTATATTTAGATGAGGTGCTCGAATAATCGGATGTGTTTTCTAAACTGTCTTTTGCTCTGATCTTGTATGTGTATTGCGTGTTGGGTGATAATTCTGTGTCTGTGTGGGTTGCACTTGCCTGCCAGCCAGACGAAGTAGCTCCGTCATTTCCCGACGTTTCCTGAAATTGGTATGGGGTAGCGTCTAAATCGGCTCCGCCGTCTGTAGCTGTATCAGCTATGATTGTCAGCTGAGTTGTTAAGTCAGCAGTAATTGAAGAGATGCCAATGTTGGTTGGAGCTGTCTTATCGTATTTAACAATAAATGTTTGCTCTGTTCCCCAGGTGCCTGCTCCGTTTTTGGGACGGACATGGAAATAGTTTTTGCCCTCGGCTACAGTAATGCTGTCAATGTATGGATTAGCTGTTGTTGACTCGTCGCCTGTGATTGTGCTACCAGAACTGGCGTTAAGTTCGTAATAAAAAGTATCGTCAGAAACAGAAGACGGGTCTGTCCAGGAAAATGAGAGCTGGTCATCACTTCCGGTGTCGGAGTATTTAAACCAAGTGTCAGAGATAAGCGATGTCCTATCGCTTGACGAAGCGCCGGCGTCAATTGCCACGATATCTGGGGTGGTAGTGTCAAGTATAAAGTTTCCCATTTGGGTCCAGCTGGAGGTGGTAACTCCGTCATCGTTCTGCGTACACCAGTAATATGTGGCGCTACTTCCGATGGACGAGCCGTTTGTCCAGGTAGTGTTTTCGTTGTTGTCCGGAGTAGCGTCAGATGATCCCGAGGCAACGACATTGGTATTATTGGTACAATCAGCTAATCCCGAGGATGAAATACGATAGTTGGTCGTACCGACATCACCGGCGTCGGGGTCGGAATAATTGGCAGACAAAGTCGGAGTGTTATCTGTGGCGGTTGAGCCGTTGACCGGCGAAACCAAAGTTGGGACGTTGGGGGTGACATTAAACGCCCAGTTAAGGTTGTTCTGGCCGTTGCCCAAAGTGTTAGTAAAAGTAACTAACGAACCGCCCGAAGCATCAGAGTCCGTGGCGTCTGCGTAGTTTATGGCAAAAGTGCCGTTGGCCGTTAATTCCCATCTTGTTCCAGGGCTGTCAGAAACAAGATTAACTCGGTCGTTGTCGTCTATGCCCTGCAGAGTTAAAAGCCCTCCTATGCCTATGGTTTGGGTGGCTGTGTTGTCAAAAGTTAAAATTGCATCGGTAGAATTGTTTGTTGTGTCGGTCTTAGAGAGATTATAAAAGGTGGTGGAACCGGTTAGTGATTGGTTAGTGCCATTGAGTGTGACAGTGCCGGTTGAAGTAAATGTACCCGAGTTTGTCCAGTTGCCGGAAACATTTACCGCGTTAGCGCCAGCCGTCAAAGTTCCCGTTGCGATATTTAAATTCCCGCTGATTGTGGTGGTTCCTCCGAGATTGATCGTGGTGCCGCGGAAGGTGGCAGAACCGGCGGACAACGCGCCGGAGAAAGTTGTTGTTCCAGTCGCTGCGTTGGTTTGAGTGAGGGCGCCGGTAATGTTAACCGTGCTTGAAAACAGAAGTGCTGCGGAGTTGGTGATGGTCAGGGTTGTTAAACTGGTTGACACGCCCGTTCCAACTGCGCCAGTAAAGGTGACTGCTCCTGCAGTGTTTACTGTGAGTGTTTCAGCCGAACCACTCGTGGTTCCGTCCGTGATGCCGGTGACCGTAAACGCTTCGTTGGTGGTAGCTGTAATAACTGGCGTTTTGCCATCAGCTATCCTCAAATATCCACCAACAGTCATAGCGTTCGTAAGCAAAGTAAAGGTATTATTAGTTACATAGACATTATAGAAACTGCTTCCTCCCGAGTTTATGGTTTGGGTGCCCGTGCCACCGAATATCACCTGACCAGTGCCCGCTGTAAACGTACCTGAGTTTGTAAAGTTACCGTTTATGTAAAATGTCTGAAGTCCAGTAATAAAAGTCTGACTTGCTCCGATGTTAAGGTTGCCTGTTATGGTTAAACTCGGACTGACGGTATTTACATTAACTGTTCCCGCGCCAGCGCCGGCGAGTGTAAAATTATTGCCTACTATAACCTCGTTTATGCAAACGCTATTATGCACTAAATAACCATTGGCATAGAAAAGGTGGTATCCGGCGACTTCAATATCGTAAACAACGGTTGGTTGGTCTATCCGTTCTATTGTTTCAATCGGCTCAGTTCCTGAACCAGAATAAGTAATCAGCACATCGCCTATTTTTAAATCTGCAACCGACTTCTGGGAATAATCGGCCAAAATAAAGACATGATTAGCTGTGGCTTTGACTTTATCGTTTACAAGGTAATAATGATCAGCTGTCCTGTTGATAACTTCAGTAACATAACTTGATGCCGGCTGGTGAGTATTCATATCATAAGAAAGGACAGAATCTCCTATCTGCAGGTCTTCAATATTCTTTGTGTTGCCTTCGCTAATCAAAATTTGCGTTCCGGCAAGGAAACACGGCTGTGCGCCACCACAAGTATAACTCGTGCCCAAAGTATAAGTTACCGTGCCACTGGCGGGGCTGGTCTGTAAGTTGTAATAAGTAGCAGATGCAATAACAATAGTGCCACTCGTGCCTTCAAAACTAAACGTAGAAGTATTGGCTGTAAGCGACCCATAGGCAGTACTACCTATAGTATTAACCAAAAAAGGAGAGCCTGTTCCTGCGAAATGCCACATCCGGTTTCCGGCATCTAATGTAGTGGAGGCCGCTATGGTCAAAACAGAATTAACTGTTATATCGCCTGTGCCGGTAGAGGAAGTGGTGATAGTCGGCGTGCCAGTTGATTTGGTAAAAGTTAAATTATTAAATGTCCAGGCAGTTGTACCCGCCACGGATGTGCCAAAGTTTTTGTTTGAGGCAACATTTTGGGTAAAAGTGTTCGTTGCCGTCATACTGATGGTTCCACAACTGGCACCGCAAGCCACATTGCCGTTGACCGTAACATTGGCCGTGCCGTTGGCGGTGTCAAAAGTGCCGGCGGTCATGGTTAAGTCGTTGGTGACTGTAACCGTGTTGGTTAGCGGACTCCATTCACCGCCCGAGCCGTTGAAGGTGAGGTTGTAAAAACTTGATGCGCCGGGGTTAATAGTGTAGCCCGTGGTGGTGCCGTTAAATGTAACCGTGCCAGAACGAGCGGTAAACGTTCCAGAATTTAACCAGGTGCCACTAACGTTAAGAGCAAAATTGCCCACAGTAACATCTAAGGTTCCTGCGGCAATTGTCAGGTTTCCGCTGATTGTGGTAATGCCTCCAAGATTAATTGTAGTGCCGTTAAAGCTTGCAGAGCCCGCGGCCAATGTACTTGAAAAAGTGGTTGTTCCCGTCGCCGCATTGGTTTGGGAAAATGCTCCCGTGATATTAACTGCTGCGCTAAAAGTAAGCGCCGCTGAATTAGTTACAGTGATTGTGTCTATGTCTGTGCCAACAGCGCCTCCGATTTCGCGCAAAACCTCCAGCGCTCCGTTCTGAAGCTGTTCGGATTCGTCGAAGAAGAAAGGGG
>Ga0209542_10000863_pt1 | contig 72051 bp, 63 predicted proteins | sample RifCSPhighO2_01_FD_184028 | JGI IMG/M metagenome (GOLD analysis project Ga0209542, IMG submission 184028) | Soil microbial communities from Rifle, Colorado - Rifle CSP2_plank highO2_0.1 (SPAdes) (version 2) | ecosystem: Environmental > Terrestrial > Deep subsurface > Rock core/Sediment ...
AAATACTTTAAGAATTTTGCTATCATAGTATTGTAATCAGTATAACACAAGTAATGATATCAAAGTATTGAAACTATGGCAACGATTGGCGAAAACATAAAAAAGGCACGAAATAAACTTGGCTTGACCCAAGACGATTTAGTGAGAAAGTCCGGCGTAAAGCATACTACCCTTACCAAAATTGAGAGTGATGTAGTTATCAAGCCAAGCGTGCAAACAGTCGCCAAGATTGCTAAAGCGTTGGGTGTTCCAATGGAAAATTTGGTAAAATAAATTTATGGCAACAGGAAGAACAATAAGCGCAAGTTTTCTCACAGATTTAGATCACAGAGTTATTGAATTATGCGAGTCAATCTCTCTGGCTATTTATAATTCGATTTCCAAGAATGAATTCAAGGCAGAGTTTAAGAAGGAGTACGGGAAGATAAGCTATACGAGAGATGCTGGATTGGGGCTAGGTGGTGGAAAACTACAAAGAGACGCTGTATGCACAAGAGGTCGGACAGGTAAAGCCCCATTTTCGAATAGAAATTTAAGGTGGCATCCGTTAGTTGTTGCCGAGAACAAACCAGATTTTGCGAGAAAAATAGAGAGAATAGAAATTGGTGGCCACGACGATGGTCAAGTTTTAATCTTTGTGGTTAAAGATCGCAAGGGGAAGGAGTTCAAATTTCCCTCAGATAAGGTACATGAAATGCCAGAAAGGTTTGCTGCACTTCCCGAACATTGGTATCCGCACATCGACACCCTTAAACACTGGTCAGATACGCTGTGGACGCAAAATTCCTGTGTTATTCCTGCTCTTGAAGCATGTAATTGGCACGATTCAGTAGAAACTTACGCAGTACTGGGAATTGCTTTAGCTGTTGATTTGTACGGGGCAGATTTTGATTCACTTTACAACAAGGTAAAACGGATATTGCAAAGCCAGAAAATTGATAAGAGTATTTCTTTGCCAACAAGTATTTTCCCGAAAGACAAAGCCGATATCGTGAGGTGTCCCGTATGTCATCTTAATATCTCAAAAGATTTGGAGGGTTTTAGAAAATCAGAGAGAGGAACAACTTGGCAACCGGCATGGCGTTCATCAAAAAAAGGCGAGGGAGAAGATTCAAGTATTCAGGTAATGCATGTGAACCCGCTCTTAGAGAGCCATATCAAACATAACGCAAGTAATGTTAGATATGGGCATAGGTGGTGTAATGTCGCCATGACAGATCACTCACTTGATGAAACTCTGGACTTTATGGAATTCGTAGTTCGAGCACATAACAGGTGTAAATAATTTCTATGCAAGCCCTCAACCTATTTGATGTAGCTGAAAAAACAAAGGTTAAAAAAATGATCAAGGTTGTTGATTTGAAGCCAATAAACAATCTTAAGTTGATATTCCGAGAAATCAGGGATTATTTCGCTGGCAATGTAACGGGTATTACAAGAGATGAAAAAATTGCGCAAAATATAATGCGACTTTTATTTTGTAAAATTTATGATGAAAAAAATACCGTAGATGTTGTTGAATTCTCTAATCGCCCAAATGAAAATTATGATTTATTCAGATCAAGAATTGATACTTTGTTTGAAAGAGTTAAGAAAAATTACCCCGATATTTTTGAGCAGAATGAAAAAATAGAAATAAAATCCGAAGAACTTTCTTTTATAGTTTCAAAACTAGAAGATTATTCAATTTTGAACGCTGACAGAGATGTCATTGGAGATGCATTTGAAGAATTGATAGGTACTACATTTAGGGGCGGCGAGGGGCAATTTTTCACCCCAAGAAACGTTGTGCAAATGATGATTGATGTTTTGTCTCCACAAGAGGGTGAAAAAGTTATTGATCCTGCTTGTGGTAGTGGTGGATTTCTTGCTTATACATTAAAGCACTTCATTTCACAGAAGAAAAAAGATTTTTATATTGCTGGAATTGACAAAGATGCTTTTCTAGCGAAAATCGCAAAAATCTATCTATCTTTAATTGGCGATGATGAGTTTCATGTTCATTGTGAAAATAGCTTAGAAATTCCGGACAAGTGGGGCAAGGATACAAAAAAAAATATAAAGCTCGGTAGTTTTGATGTAGTTCTTACAAATCCGCCATTTGGTGCAAAAATTCCCGTAGTGGGAGAGGAATTATTGAATCAATACCAACTCGGGCACAACTGGGAAAATGGGGAGAAATGGACACTAACAAATCAATTACTCGACAAACAGCCGCCTCAGGTTTTATTTATTGAGAGGTGTCTTCAATTACTTCGCGATGGCGGTCGGCTTGGAATTGTGTTGCCCGAAGGTATTTTTGGCAACTCTTCTGACAAATATATCTGGGAGTATATTTCTAGCGTAGCTTCTGTTATTGGTGTTGTAAGTTTAGCTCAAGAAACTTTTCAACCGAGCACGCATACCAAAACCAGCGTTTTATTTTTGAAGAAAACAATCAAGAGGCCAAAGTCGATATTCATGGCTATGGCACACAGTATTGGTCATAATAAAAATGGGAAGCCTATTTACAAAATTGGTGACAATAGCAAGGAAATTTTAGATGACGATCTGCCAGTTATTGCGGAGAATTTTATCGCGCACAACAACAAGGGGGAAAAGATAGGAGACCACCTCGGTTTTACAATCGGTTATGAAGATTTGAATGACCATATCTTTATTCCGGAATACTACAATCCCGAAATTAGAAAAGAATTGGAGACATTAAAAAATAGCCGCAAATACTCCCTCATTTCGGTTGGTGAATTGATTGATAAGGATATTTTACAAATTAGGAGAGGAAATGAAATAGGGTCGCAACATTACGGTACAGGAGATATACCATTTGTAAGAACTAGCGATATTGTTAATTGGGAAATAAAAGTTGATCCAATAAAGGCTGTTTCCGAAGAAGTGTACAATCAATATAAAGAGCCCCAAGACATTCAAGAAAAAGATATTTTATTTGTAAACGATGGGACATTTTTGATTGGCCGCACTGCGATGATTACAAAATTGGACGTAAAGGTGATTATTCAAAGTCATGTAAAAAAAATTAGGGTGTTAGATAAAAACTTTATTGATCCATACTATTTATTCTATCTCTTGAATAGCAAAGTTGTCAGAAAACAAATAGACTCGAGGATATTCGTGCAGGCAACAATCTCAACTATCGGAAATAGATTGAGAGAGATTATACTACCAATAAGCAATGACCAGAACGAGATAGAAAAGACTACCAACGAGATCCGAAGTATTATTGATGAGAAGGCAGAATTGAGAGAAAAAACTGTTAAAATTGTAGAGGGTAGTATTTAAGAATTTGCCGCCAAAGAAAAACTTGAAATCGTCCTTTCCGCTCCGGTTCCCGCCTATTGGTCGGGCAGGCAAGGTTCGGATATTTTCAAACAGACACCGCCAATTGGGAAATGAAAATATTTGAACTAAGAAAAACGAAAAACTGATGAGTTGCATCAGTTTTTTAGTTTCAGCTCCGGAGCATAGTAGCGGGCTCGCTTGGTTTCCTTGCAATGAGGACAGGTAAATTCAACTTCATACTCAAAAACGTGTCCATTAGTTCTCTCTGGTTTACCCCTTAACCATTTTACCTCATATTCATGGTCGGACGGTTTTGGACCTAGCACTCTGACAACTTTGCCGCAAAAGGTGTAACTCTTGTCCATGTTGCAAGTACGAGGCTCTAAGTTACAGACAATGTTCCCAACACGAAAAGCCTTCTTCTCCAGTATCTTATCTTCACATTGTAAAGCACGTCCCGCACTGATATATCTTGTTTTGCATTTAGAACACTGATAAAGAACACTTTTTTGTATTATTTTTTTCAATCCCGCCTCCAGATATCTTGTAAAACATCTAGGCCAAATAGTATGTTAGCCAAATCCTCAAGTCAAGTTTTGATTTTCACAACCTCAACTGTTAAGATTCCAGTATGCTTAGGTCCAAAGAAACAAGTATCACAAGCGAGTCCAAAGCAAAACCCCAAGAAAGAGTTGGTGAGTTGAGAGAAAACGAGAAAAAGATTTTGGAAAATCTGCGTAAAGTAATAAAACGGCTTGCTGATTATGAGGCCGAATGTTTTGGTTTGGATAAAAACATAGTTGACAGAAATGCAAATTTAGCCGCATATCTCAAAGATTTTAATGAAGAATTTGCTGGTTTTGAAGAACCAGCCGAAGATCAAGATGTTGAGGTTGAAGGGCAAAAAGCGGATGTCGTCCTACTGGGTGACCATCACAATTTAAGAAGGAACCAAGAATTCTCGGCTAAATTTATAGAAAAACTCATGCAATCAAGACCAGGCCCCGCAGTTCTAGCCGTAGAATTCATTTCGCCCAAGCATCAAAAAGCACTAGAAGAATTCCTGTCTGGTCAAATAGACGAGGAGACGTTTTTAAAAAAGGTGCGTTTCTTGGCGTGGGGGGATCTGGAACATTGGGGAGGCTATAAGGCTATACTGGAAACAGCAAAGAAGCTTGGCATTAAAGTATATGGCATAAAATTTACTGCTGAAAATGACGAACAAGAATTAGGTGATGATTTTTTTGCAAAAAAACTGGCAGATATTTCCTCAAAGCATCCGCAGGCGAAGATTTTTGTCCATATTGGCAATGCCCATCTAGCTAGCGGTCACCTGCCTGAAGCTTTGTCTCAAACAGATGGACTGCAAGATAAAAAGAAAGTTACAGTTCTCCAGAATGTCCGGCCGTTGTACTTTTCCGCTTTGGAAAAGTACAAAAATTTTCAAATACCCAAGGTGCTGAAGGTTAAAGATGGAGTTTATAACTTTATCACGGCACCTCTGATCACTGAAGTTGTTTCAGATATAGAAAATCTAAAACAGTTGATTGGCGAAGTTGAAGAAGAAGACATTTGGTCTGACATTTTGGCCACAGAAATTGTTGCCAGGCTTAGAAAAATGCTTGACCAAGAAGTAAAGGAACAAGTCGTGGATTCAAAAGACTATCCCCCTTCTCTCTTCTCTCCGTCTTTTTATTCTGAAAAGAACAGCAAGATTTTATTAAAACAACTAAAGGAGAACTTGCCGGCCAAAGTTTATGATCAATATTTAAAAACTTTGGAAGAAAAAGGCTGTGTTTACATTCCTAAAGTTGAAGTAAAGGGCAAAATGGTCTCCTCAAACAGCCTTATTATCAAAAGATTCCGCCTCAAAAAAATTATTGAGGAATTAGCAAAGTTTGTGATTGACCCCAAAGACGAGAAAGGCGATATTTCTGATTTGCAGTATTTTTGCTCAAAGCTCTTTATCCCCGAGCGCCGACCGGAAAGCAAAGCAGATGAGGCTGGAGAAAAAGTTTTTCTTGACTACCTTGCGGGCAAACAGCCCTCCCTTCCTTAAAATCAGCCGAGCCAGACTCGGCTTTTTGTTGATTTTTAAGCATCCCAATGCTAGATTTAGAGACAGTCTCATTATGTCTCAAATCTTAGACTTGAGAAAAAAGAATAACGAACCAATCCCGCCTTCAAAAATTTCCGGCTACATACCGGCTCACTATCAGTTTGTAAACAAGCCCCTGCTATTCGCTATGGTTTTAGTCTTGGTTGTAGTCGGAATACTTTATCTGCTCATTTCCCAAAATACCGTTACCGCCATTTTCTTTTTTTTGATTGGCACAGTTATGATAATTTTAGGCCTGCAGGAAAAAAAAGATGTGTTTTGGGAGATAAATCAAAGAGGTTTAGTAATTGACAGCAAGGCTTATCTTTACAGACATTTGAAATCTTTTTGGGTTGAATTTGATCCTCCATTCCTGAAAGAGCTTAGCTTTAAACACAAAGGCTGGCATCGTTCTTACATCAAACTGCCTCTTATCGGACAAGAAAGCCCAGCAGAAATCCGCAACATGCTATTGGGTCTTTTGCCGGAAGAGAGGCATGAAGATACTATAATTGAGACCATCACCAGAAAGTTGGGAATTTAACAACCTACTTCAGAGGTTGCCTGACTTCTATGGCTACACAACCTCGGATTTCAACGTCGGAAGTTGTGAGGTTTGCTTATTCGACAACTTACTGCCCTCGTCGTTCAACGGATAGGACGCTAGCTTGCGGAGCTGGTAATTGTGGTTCGAATCCACACGAGGGCACTTGACTTAAAAAAGTTATTCAGTCATATTTTGACAACAAGCACTTTAATAAAAAAGGTGAATCATGAATCCTCGCTGGAAGTATTCCCCTATAGAAAAGGTCTTGAATAACGTTGAAGAACCTTATCGTTCATCTTGTTTAAAAATTCTGTCGGAAAATCGGAAACTTTTTCAAACCGTTCAAGGCTCAGCCAACAATCATCAAGCTTGGCCTGGTGGGTATTTTGACCACCTCCAGGAAGTACTGAATATTGCCGTAGCTCTTTATCCTTTTTTAGACGATTTTCGGCTTTTGCATTTCACTCTTTCTGAAGCATTAGTTGCTCTTTTCTTTCATGACATTGAAAAGCCATGGAAGTACGACCTGGGAGAAGATGACCAACTCCATATCAAGCCGGAACTTGTCTCAAAAGAAGCGCAACACGCATACAAAATGCAAAAAATAAAAGAATATGGCGTAGAACTTACACCAGAAATTGAAAATGCCATTAAATATGCTGAAGGAGAATTGAGCGATTATAGTTTTAGACGGCGCGTTATGAGCCCGCTTGCCGCTTTCTGTCACATGTGTGATGTCTGTAGCGCAAGGATATGGTTTGATTGTCCCCCTGAATCTCCTAACCCTTGGACTGGCGGACGAATCAGAGACGCATCCTAACTTGTCAAGTTGGGATTTTTATTTGCCATTTTCAGTGATTGTTGTATCATTTCAAAATTATGGCAAAAATTATTGTTACCGGAGGAGCCGGATTTATCGGTTCAAACTTAGTTGACGAGTTGATTAGGCAAGGACACAAAGACATTCATATCATAGACAACCTCTCAACCGGAAAAAAAGAAAACCTTAACCCTAAAGCCAAATTTCATAATTTGAGTATTGTTGATTTGGATAAAATCAGGCCGATTTTTAAAAAAGCCGAGGTTGTTTTTCACTTGGCCGCCCAACCCAGAATTCAACCTTCAATCAAAGACCCAAAAACTTCTCATGATGCCAATCTCACCGGCACTTTGCATGTTTTACTGGCCGCCAAAGAAGCTGGCGTTAAAAGGTTTATATACTCGGCTTCTTCTTCAGCTTATGGCCTGCAAAAAACTATGCCCTTGCGGGAAGATATGATTGCCAATCCCCTCAACCCCTACGCCATGCAAAAATATATGGGTGAAAGGTACTGCCAACTTTTTAATCACCTCTACGGACTGCCGGTTGTCTGCTTGAGATATTTTAATGTTTATGGTCCAAGACAAACTTTTGAAGGCGCTTACGCCACAGTTGTTGGAATTTTTCTTAAACAAAACAAGGCCGGTCAACCACTGACAATCGTGCCTGACGGCAAACAGAGAAGAGACTTCACTCATGTCAGAGATGTGGTGGCAGCGAACTTGCTGGCTATGAAGTCAAATAAAATTGGTAAGGGTGAGGTCATAAATATCGGCAGTGGGGAAAACCACTCAATCGTTGAGGTGGCAAAAATGATTAGCAGTAAAACCAAAGTTATTGCGCCAAGAAAAGGAGAAGCTAGACTGACTTTGGCTGATATTAGCTTGGCTAAAAAATTACTCGGCTGGAAGCCGACAATAAGACTGGTTGATGGGATTGAGGAGTTGAGCTTGGGCGAATAATGCTTTTTTCGGACGCTCGCTTTTTTCCAGCGAAAAAGCTCGCTCTTTGTAAGCTATGGATTCGGAAAGAATACTTTCCGACCAGCTCGCCACTTTTTCATCTTATTCTGCTGAATGGGCTGAAAAAGCGGCTCGTGAGCAATCCACAGCTTACAGAGCCTGCAAAAGCATTATTCGCCCAAGCTCTAAAACCGAGTGTTCACAAAAAGCCTTGAAAAATAGACTTTTTTGATGGTTTGTGGTGAGCTTGCCGAACCATTGACAGGGGTGGTTTAAAAGTGGTATAATTAGAGTATAAGAATGATTTTTGAAAACCAAGTAGTTCAACTTTAACCCTTTTCACTTGAGGTGTTTATGAAAATTATTGGCGGTAGTAAACTGCCCAGCAACAATGGCAGATCGCAGTCGCAGTTGGGTCATTATCGCGGAAGCGATTTGGCCCGAGAATTCAAGGGAACGTTCCTTTCGGAAAGCAGAGGCCGGCTGGTGTTTTTCGGGGAAGTCGACAGCGACGAACCCAATCTGCGGCCTTTTCGGAACTCGTTCAAAACGGCTGAGGACGTGGCCGCCCCCGAGCAGGACTCCTTCAATGGTCCCTCCGCGGACACCCTGACCGAGGCGTTGAATCTCGACGCCAAGGTCGTGGTGACCATCGGCAACAACCCGCAGTTTCTGGCCATCGCGTTTCATGTGGCCCAGAAAGAGATGTTGTTTGAGCTCATCAACATCCTCCCGGCGATCGCCCAATACTCGGTAGCAGAGTTCGGTTCCGAGGCGGTCATTTCCGCTTTGGAGTCCGAACGGGCGCAGGACGACGTTGACTCGTTGTTCTCTCTGGTCCGTGCCGCTCGAGTTGAGCTGGCCAACCAGAGAAGCGGCAGGTTCGACCGCGGCGTCGCCTGCGGAATCCTTCAGGTTCTCGGGTTCACTCCCGAGGAGATCGGCCGAATCAAGGCCACCGACAAAATCCGGCCGGCCTCGCTGACGGCCGCCGCCTAGACCAAAAAATTAGTTTTTCCTGCCAGCATCCCACCTTTTCCGCCCCAAGGCGGACCTACCCCCAAATCCCAAAAAAGCCCTGCGCTAACGCCGGGGCTTCCTTTTTTCTAGGAATGTGATATACTAAAAACCAAAAGTCAAAGGAGAAATATGGGATTTAAAAGTATCGTTCTTGTTTTTAGTGAAGCAGAGACTTCCGCACCTGAAGCTGAAAATAAATTGCAGAAAATAATTGAGAAAATAAGAGAGCGAATGACCAGAGACGACTATAGTTCAAATCTGGCTTCACGAACTGGCGGTCGCAAACCGCCATTAGATGGATTCATAGATTTCGATTCAAACTACAAAAAAAAGCCTGACTCAAGATAAACTTAGAGCCCTGAAATTTAGGGCTCTTTCTTTTTATGATACTTCTCATGCACTTCTTTCAGTTGGCTGTCGGTAACATGGGTATAGATTTGAGTTGTTGTTACAGATGAGTGGCCGAGAATGGCTTGGACCGAACGAATATCGGCGCCATTGCGCAGAAGGTCTGTCGCAAATCCATGGCGAAGAGTGTGAGGTGAAACTTTCTTTCCGACTATCCCAGCTCGAATTGCATGCTTTTTTATTACTCTCTGAACGCTTCTGGGAGTCAATCCCAATTTTTCATATTTGTTAAATTTTTGATCTTTAGGAATTCTGATAAAAAGAGCTGGGTCAGCATCGCTGCGTTTTTTTAGGTAAGTTTGAATTGTTTTTTTAGCGTCGTCGGAGAGAAAGACCAGCCTGATTTTAGAGCCTTTGCCTTTGATTGATATCTCTCCCCTATCCAAGTCCACTTTATCTGTTTCCAGAGAGCAGAGTTCGGAAACGCGCAGGCCAGTGCTGAATAAAGTTTCCAAAATGGCTTTGTCGCGCAAGTCGGGCAAATTGTCGCCTTTGGGCGAGGCCAGAAGCCGCGCTAATTCGTTTGGCTCCAAAAAATCTATATGACGGTCTTCTTGCTTGCCCAGCTCAATTTTCTCCGGCGAGACTGATTTGATTTCTCTTTTTGATAAGTACTTCAGAAAGGCCCTGATGGCTATGATATGGTAGTTTTGAGTAACTTTTTTAAGCGGTTCACCGTGGTTGTCAGTCAGACGATTAAGGTATATGCGAAATTTTCTTATTAAATCTTCGGAAATTTGGCCAGCCGAACTGACTTTGGCAAAGTTTAAAAATCTGTTTAGATAGTGTCCGTAATTTTCTACCGTCTTTGGCGAACGGTTTTTCTCAATCTCAAGATACTCCAGAAAATCGTTTTTTAGCTGCTTAACATCTGCCATATACATAATTGTACCCCACAAACACGAGTCGCACAATTAAGTTAGTTCTGATGAGAAAGTTTAGATTTTGAAAAATAATGCTTTTGTAGGCTCTGTGGGCTGTGGATTGCTCACGAGCCGCTTTTTCAGCCCATTCAGCAGAATAAGATGAAAAAGTGGCGAGCTGGTCGGAAAGAGTATAATTGTTCTGCACTCTTTCCGAATCCACAGACCACAAAGAGCGAGTTTCTTCGCTGGAAAGAAACGAGCGTCCGGAAAAAGTGTTATTTTTTTCAAAATCTAAGGCCGTTGATTTTATAAAAAACTATGCTACAATCAGATTCTAATGTTAAATCCTAAGCAAAAATCAGGCATTATCAGCAAATACTCTTTGCACGAAAAAGACACCGGTTCTGCGGCTGTTCAGGTTGCTTTGTTTAGCGAAGAAATTGAGAAGTTAACCAAACATCTTAAAAAGCACGTCAAAGACAACAGCTCCCGCACCGGCCTGCTCAAGATGGTTGCCAAAAGGCGGCGTCTTTTGGATTTTCTTAAAAAAGAGTCGCCCAAAAAATACGCCAAAACCATCAAAGAACTCGGGCTGAAAAAGTAAGGCATCGAATAAAATAAATCTCTCAATTTCCGAAGTTGCAAACCGAGGTTATCTCAACTAAGGAAGTTAGACAGTCAACTATTAAAATTATGGTCAAAGGAAATAAGGGACGAGCAATAAGCCAAGCCAAAAGACCAGTGGAACAAAGCCTCAACATTGGGACAGCCCAACACCAGCGTGTTGGCGTTTTTGTTGACGCTCAGAATATGTATCACTCGGCCAAAAACCTTTATCACGCCAAGGCTAACTTCAAAAAAATACTGGAAGCGGCAGTCAACGGCCGCCAACTTATTCGAGCTTTTGTCTATGTCATTAAAACCGAGGGGGGCGAAGAAAAGGCCTTTTTGGAAGCCTTGGAAAAAAGTGGCTATGAGATCAAGATTAAAGACCTGCAAATTTTCCCCGGCGGTATTAAAAAGGCTGACTGGGATGTCGGTATAGCTATTGATGCTGTCATTTTAGCCGACAAGATTGATGTAGCGGTAATTGTTACCGGCGATGGCGACTTCATCCCTATGGTTGAGTATCTGCGCATTAACCGCGGCCTAAAAGTAGAGGCCGTCTCCTTTGGTCGCAGTACCTCGGCCAAGCTCAAAGAAGCCGTAGATGTCTTCACCGACCTCGGCGAAGACTCAAAGAAGTTTTTGATGTATTAATTTAATATATATATATGAATAAAATTTGGCCACTATTGGTGGTTTTAGTAATAGTCATTGCAGGTTGGTGGGGCTTGAGCAAGGTCAAGATAGCTCCATCAGTATCGCCTACGCCCAGTGCTTCGGCTACACCGACTCCTACTCCGACACCAGAGTCTGTCGGATTGGTCGTGAACACCCCACTAATCAATGGCGAGGTTAGTTTTCCATTGAATGTAAAAGGCTCGGTGACAGGTGATAATCACTGGGGCGCCTTTGAGGGACAAGTAGGAACTGTCGAACTTTACAATGCTTATGATGAAAAGATTCTCAATGCCATTCCTCTCACCGCCATGACAGAAAACTGGATGCAGTTTCCAACCGAATTTTCCGTTATGCTGGGCGACAAAGAAACTATCAAAAAGGTTAAAACCGAGACAGGTTATTTGTTATTCCATAGTGAGAACCCAAGCGATATGCGCGAGTTGGACAGGAAATATCGCTTACCAGTAAAATTTGATCTTTCTGGTGTAGCCAAACAAAAAGTTACTCTTTTCTATTACAACCAGAAAAGCGACTCGACCATCCAGTGCTTGGAGTCGGCAATATTACCGGTGGAACGTGAAATTCCCGTAACAGAAACACCCGTGCGAGACACAATCAATCTTCTGACTCAAGGTAAAATTACTAACAGTGAGAAGGACTTAGGTTTTACCACAGAATTTCCATTGGAAGGGTTCAGTTTGAAAAGTGCTGTTTTAAGAAGCGGCGGTGTTCTGACACTAGAATTTAATGATGCAATGAACAAAACCAGTGGCGGTTCTTGTCGTGTAAATCTCTTGCGCTGGCAAGTTGAAAAGACTGCTCTTCAATTCCCCACTGTCAAAACTGTGAAAATGCTACCAGAATCTCTCTTTCAGCCCTAACTCCACCTTTAAATTTATTGAGTAATGTGGTAGGGTAAATGAAATAATAACTTAACAAATAAAACAATGGGGTTGAGGAGCCAGTGATGCAGGGCTTAGGCCAAAGAGCAAGTTCCAGCTTTTTGGTCTGAATCTTAGCTACTCTCCTCTCGTTTATTTGTCTTAAAATCTGTGGATATTAAAACATATTCCGAAGAGTTTGCGGGCAAGAAACTCTTTGTTGAAATTGGCCGTTTAGCCGGACAGGCCAATGGTTCTTGCCGTGTTCAATACGGCGACTCTACTGTCTTGGTGACGGCTACCATGTCGGCTCACCCAAAAAAAGGTGACTATTTTCCGTTATCCGTTGACTACGAAGAGAAGTACTACGCCGCCGGCAAAATTAAAGGCTCAAAGTGGATTAAGCGCGAAACGCGACCATCCGAAGAGGCCATCCTCACCAGCCGGGTAATTGACCGCTCAATCAGGCCAAGATTTGATCACAATGTCAGAAATGAAGTTCAGGTCGTACCAACCGTTCTAACTTTTGACGGAGTCAACGACCCGGACATCGTAGCGCTTTTTGGCGCCTCTTTGGCTTTAATGATTTCTGATATTCCTTTTGCTGGACCGGTAGCTGGCGTACGTGTCGGCAGGATTGACGGCAAACTGGTCATAAACCCGACATACGCCGAGCGTACTCAAAGTGACTTTGACATAATTGTCGCCGGAACCGCCAACAAAATAAATATGATTGAAGCCGGCGGTAAAATTGTATCGGAAAAAGATATTGCTGAAGCGATAAATCATGGTTTCAAAGAAATCCAAAAACTAACCAAATTACAGCAAAAAATTGCCGGTGATTTTAAAGTTGAAAAGAAAAAACTTGATATTTTCAGCCACGATGAGGCTTTGAGAAGATTAGTCAGCGATTTCGTTACACCAAAACTTGAAAAGGTTCTTTACACACCGCACAAGCAAGAATATGTGGAAGGCCTGCACCGAACGCAGGATGAACTTGCTGAATATATCAAGACAGAATTTAAGGAACATCCGGAACTGCAAAGCAAACTGGAAGAAGCAAACATAATTTTTGAAGAAGAAATTAATCGGATTGTCCATAAGAACATTTTGGAATCAGAAAAAAGACCTGACGGCAGAAGGATTGATGAGTTAAGAAACATTAGTGCCGAAATTGGCATACTCCCCCACTCTCATGGCACGGGCCTTTTCAACAGAGGCACCACCCAAGCTCTCTCCTCTTTGACTCTGGCCGCACCAGGTATGGAGCAGTGGATTGAGACTATGGAAATTGAACTGACCAAAAAGCGTTTTATGCACCACTATGTTTTCCCGCCTTTTAGTGTCGGTGAAGTCGGCAGAATGGGTGGAGCCGGCCGTAGAGAAATTGGTCACGGCGCTTTAGCTGAAAGAGCTCTGGAACCGATTATTCCGACAAAAGAAGACTTTCCCTACACAATCCGGGTTGTTTCAGAAATCTTGTCATCCAATGGTTCATCTTCTATGGCTTCGGTTTGCGGCGCCTCTTTGGCTTTGATGGACGGTGGCGTGCCGATTAAAACCCCGGCGGCTGGAATTGCCATGGGATTAATGTTTGATGAAAAAGGCGAGAAATTTAAAGTCCTGACCGACATACAAGGCCCGGAAGACCACCATGGCGATATGGACTTAAAAGTTGCCGGCACCAGAGATGGTATTACTGCCATGCAAATGGATGTGAAGGTTGAAGGCATCACGCCGGAGATACTGGAAAAAGCGCTTGAGCAAACCAAAAAAGCCCGACTGGAAATACTGGATCACATGGCCAAGGCTATATCCGAGCCAAGAAAAGAACTCTCGTCTTTTGCACCTAGAGTCCAAATTATTAAAATCAACCCCGAAAAAATAAGAACCGTCATCGGTCCGCAAGGCAAGATGATAAATGAGATTATAGACAAAACCGGAGTGCAAATTGACATTGAAGACGACGGTTCAGTGTTCATAACTTCAGACAGCGCCGAAGGAATGAAAAAGGCAATCTCGTGGATTGAGGACATAACTTATGAGGCCAAACCGGGCGACGAGTTTGACGGCACCGTCGTAAAAATTATGGATTTTGGGGCTTTTGTTGAGTTCAAACCGGGACAAGATGGGATGGTCCATGTTTCTGAAATTTCAAACGAACACATCCGCCGACCATCTGATGTCCTTAAAATTGGACAAAGCGTGCATGTGCGTGTGAAAAACATTGACGAGTATGGTAGAATAAACTTATCCATGAAAGAAAGCCGTTGAATAAGATAGTCTCTTATTTTCCGGTATTGCAGACCGAGGTTATCTTGACTAAGTCAATTAGACAACCTCTTAATAATTTTGGATAAGTTTATATGGCAACAAATCCTCCTCCAAATTTACCGATAGCCAAAGACGTCGAACCGTCAACAACTCTCAAACTTCCCCCCGCTCCTCTCTTGCCACCAAAACCGGTAACTTCTTTTACTGCACCCGTTCTGTCCACACCCAAACCTCCTTCAACAAACACCTTGCCCCAATTTACTCCGCCAGTTACAGCCAAGAGTTCTTATCCACCGCCCGTAACACCAAAACCAGAGACAACCTCCGGAACTGTTGGGAGCAACAACATAAACACCAAGTCATCCATCAGAACAATGGAGGGCGACATAAAGTCAGTAAGCAAAGGAACTCCAGCAAAAGGAGTAGAAGTTACCATTCCCAACTCACCGCCTCTCCCATCAATAGAACGGCCAGCCACTCAAACACCCCAGAAAACCCTACCACCCTCAGCAAATGTGAGCATTGCCGGAGCAGAAAAACGTTCGGTCATTCCTTCCAACAGACCATACTCTCCACAACAAGTCAAGGATAAACCCGCTCCATCAACCGAAATCGCCGTGCCGCCCAAAAAGACTCCAGTATTCAACCGCTGGACCCTGATTGCGGTTATTGTTCTTGTGGCTTTGGGAAGCGGCGGATACTGGTTCTATTTCTTAAGAGAAGGCGAAACTCCTCCAATCTCTTCCTCTTCGCCAAGCCCCACATTCAAGCCCGATTTTCTCAAGCCACTGAAATTAATTTTTACCGACAACGATTCAGTCATTATCCCCGACCTTGCTTCTATGGCCGACTTTGAGCCGCTTAATCTAGCCCTATCTCAAGTGGTAATAAGCGAAGGTTCAAAAAATTTATTTTTAGAACCTAAAAATGAAGCTGAAGAACCCATGTCTTTTTCAAGTTTTGCCAGCAAATTCCTTACTAATCCAAATCAGAGCCTCCTTGGTAATATAACAGACAAAAGATTTGGTTTAGTAATCTCGCGTCAGCAAGAAAAGTTTGACTCTCTGGGCGAGCCGGTTTTGGAGGCAGAATCGGAAACAAGAACCGCTTTGATTGTTGAGGTTACTGATGTGACTATTGCCAAAACAGCCATGTCGGAATGGGAACAAACTCTTCCGGAAGCTTTATTGGACTTCTTCCAAATTACAGACGAATCAGACCAAATCGCTTTTGACGACAATTCATACCGAGATGTGAGTATTCGATTTATGAACTTCCCCTCACCCGACAGATCCATAGACTATGCTTTTGTTTCCTCGGCAACAGGCAACACTTACCTTGTAGTCGCCAACTCTCGTGAGCAAATATACTCAATCATTGATACTCTTCTTGGATTTTAACACCTTATCAACATCTGTTGATAACTTCCTTTGACTTTTTTATTTAATCTGATATCCTGAAAGTAGATCTTTGATCTAGCTACCACCGCTTTTATGGGGTAGCCGGTATCTTTTTATTTTTAGGACGCTTGCCTGCTCAAGTAAGTTATTTTGATGGGCGATAGCGTCCTATTTTTTTACCTTTTTTATAAAAAATTGAGATAGTTACAAATCTGTGCTATCTTGAGTTGTTACTTATGACCAAAGATGAACAACAAAAACTTTTAGAAAGCCTGCAAAAAGAAGAGGCTGAAATCCTAACCGAACTGGCAACTTTTGCAAAAAAAGACCCCAACACGGAGGAGGATTTTATAGTCCCCTTTCCCAATGAGGGCACGGGAATTGACGAAAACGCCAGAGAAATAGAAGAATTTGAAAGACTTAACATACTCAAAAACAATCTTGTAACTAGGTTGAGAGACGTAAGAGCCACAATCAAAAAAATCAATGAAGGAATCTACGGCCAATGTGAAACTTGTTCCTCAACAATCATTTCAACTCGCTTAAAAGTCATGCCCATAGCCAGATTCTGCATAGATTGTGCCAATAAACAAAGGATTAAATCTTCATAAATGTTCCGCACGAAACATTTATGAAGCTGTGGAAAAAGTTATGTCTGTAGTCGTTTCATCAGCCGCTTTAAGTGGTCTGGAGGCTGTAAAAATTGATGTAGAAGTTGATTCTTTCCCCGGTTTACACTTTTTCAATATCGTTGGTCTACCGGACAAAAGTGTTGAGGAGTCAAAAGATAGGTTGGATTCAGCTATCAGAAATAGTGGTCTTATCAACCCAAAATCTAAAAATTTAAGAATAATAGTCAACCTAGCTCCGGCAAACATAAAAAAAGAAGGTTCATCATTTGACCTGCCAATCACCATAGGATATCTAGCCGCAACATTACAAATTAAATTAGATCCAAAGAAAGCTCGCCTTTTCACAGGCGAGCTTTCTTTGGACGGCTCTCTAAGACCGGTCAATGGCATCCTGTCCATGGCAATTTTGGCCAATAAAATGGGCTTTTATGAAATCTTGGTACCCAAACCAAATGCCAAAGAAGCAGCGTTGGTCAATAACATCAGAGTTGTTGGTATTAGTAACCTAAAAGAATTGGTTTCCTACCTAAAAAATGAGATTGAAATTGAGCCTGAAAAACAAACTCCATGGAATCAAATTATTCACAATAATCAAGAAAATGACTATGACTTCGCCAACATTAAAGGCCAGGAAGGGGCTAAAAGAGCTCTTCTGGTAGCCGCGGCAGGTGGACACAATATTTTGATGTTTGGACCACCAGGGTCAGGAAAAACAATACTAGCAAGGGCTCTGGCCACGATCTTACCACCCATGAACCGCGAGGAAGCCATGGATGTCACGAAAATATATAGTGTTGCCGGTTTAACCAAAGAAAAACCCTTTATAAATCAAAGACCGTTCAGAAGCCCGCACCATACTGTTTCAGCCCCGGGAATCATAGGCGGCGGTTCTATCCCCCATCCTGGAGAAATCAGCTTGGCTCATCGAGGAGTACTTTTTCTGGACGAACTACCGGAATTTCAAAGAAACGTACTGGAATCTCTAAGACAGCCTTTGGAGGAGGGCCACGTTACGGTCGCCAGAGCTTCCGGTTCAAGCCACTTTCCTGCAAGATTTATGCTTATAGCCTCCATGAACCCCTGCCCTTGCGGAAATTTTGGCAGTGAGACAGAAACCTGTCTTTGCTCGCCAGCAAATGTTGTCCGATATAAGAAAAAAATCTCCGGTCCCCTTTTGGACCGAATAGATATCCAGATTTATGTTTCGCGCGAAACATTTGCCAACCTAAAAAATACTAGCGCATCTGAATCTTCGTTTGAAATAAGAAAAAAGGTTGAAAAAGCAAGAGAAGTTCAGGCAGAAAGACTAAAAAAATATAATATACTCACCAATTCCGAAGTAGGTTTTAGGAATATACACAAAATTTGCAATTTAACACCGGAGGCCGAACTGATACTTGGCAGATTTGTTGAAAAACATGGCATTTCAGGCCGAGGTTACCATCGTATGCTTAAAATAAGCCGGACAATAGCCGATTTAGAGAACAGCGACACCATAACCGCCAACCATATCAAAGAAGCTGTCGGCTTCAGACTCCACGACTTAGGAAAAATGGCATAATGGCGCTGTGCCAAACTACTTGGCGCAGTGCCAAGGTGGTGCCATTTGACGCGACACTGCGCCAAGCCATTGCGCCAATGGCGCACATCTACGCCAAATGGCGCAATGCTTGGCACAACACTAAAAAGCCTTATTTTTCAATCTTCTAAGCTCAAAAGGACTTTGCAGAGATTCTGACACTGATGACCAAGAAGATGACTCCGATGATTATTGTGAACCCGACGACAACCGAAAAGAAACAGTTGAGAAAGAATGTTGGCTAATGTATGAAGAAGGGTTACTTGGTTTAGATGAAAATTACAAGGTAATTTTAAAAAGTTCTTAGTTTACAATATAAAACCGTCCACAAGGACGGTATTTTGTTACTTTCAAAATGTTTCGCGCGGAACAAGAAAGATGGTCAGCAACGACAATCAATTTTAGTCCCGATATTGCACTGCCGAGCTTTAGCAAACGTCAGCTGGGATAAAGTGATTAGGGACCGCTGACAATGTCGGGCTTGTGAATTTTAAGAAAGTCAATATCGGCATTGGGACGTCTAATACTTAGCCAACGGGTTTTTTGCTCCGTGAACCTCAAAATGCAAATGACAACCGGTAGAGCGTCCGGTTGTGCCCATCACAGCTATTTGCTGGCCTTTCTCCACGGATTCACTTTGATTTACAAGGAGTTTGCTGGCATGAGCATAAATTGTTTCTGTGCCGTTTGAGTGCACAAGCTTTATAAATTTACCAAATCCGCCATTCCAACCGACAGCATCCGCTATGGCCGCAACCCCACCAGCTGCCGCATAAATCGGAGTTCCACAACTATTGGCAACATCTACGCCATTCCTGCCATGTATAATCCCCCAGTTTCTGCCAATGGCCGGAAGCATAAAAAAGTCGCTTAAATCAGGCAGGTAAGCAAATCTTTTAGCCAAGGTTTGGCTTCCAGAGACAGCAACACCACTGGACGACTTCTTGCCGTCTGGAATGATTAGTTCGTCGTCAATTTGCAGTGAGCCGTCCTTAGGTAAAGCATTGAATTCAATGATTTTATCTTGTTCGGCGGCATATTTTTGGGCAACAGAGGCGATGGTGTCGCCTTTTTTAACCTTGTGTATCACACCATTTACGGGCGGTATCTTAAGCTCGTCGCCTGGCCTGATACTATCAATATCCCTCAAACTGTTGGCCCAGATAATAGTATTCGTGCTGACACCAAAGTCAGAGGCAATAAAAGAAAGCGTATCGCCTTCCTGTACAGTATAAATTGAAATTTGATCCCCCCTGCCCAAACCCTTAAAATCCGAGAAGTTATTTTCCAAGGAGTTAAAAGCCACAAGAGAAGTCTGTTGCAAAGTGTCGACTGGACTTATCAAAAAATTTTGAGACTCCAAACCAACAAAAGAAGCCAAACTATTGGCTTCTACTGACTGCATTTTGCTTAGAATCTTTGAGGAAAGAGCCACTTCTTCAACGTAGTCCTTGACAGAATTAATTGATGTTTCATCTTGGCCATAAGACAGAGAACCTCTGGCAAAAATCAGCTGGCTAGAGATAAAAATGGCTAAAAACAAAAAGAAAACATCTTTTTGGCAAAAAGACTTAAAAACTCTTATTTTGTCCTCTTTGGCCCGGGCCAACTTGGCAATAATTCGGGCCGTAAAAGAGAAAGCTTTTTTTATGCGAGTACCAATGTTAAGATTGTTTAGAATAAAGAGAAAAACCGTCTTTATAAAGCAAATAAAGCAAAAATTCTCTAACGAGAATTACTAAGCAATTGTAGTATTTTTGGGGTTTTATGTCAAAAAGTTGTCCACTTTATAACTTGGGGATGTTTCGTGCGAAACATTGAAATAAGTTTGGACGAATAATGCTTTTGAAGGCTCTGCGGGCTGTGGATTGCTAGCCATCGGATCTTATGGCCCATTCGCCTTCAAGGCGGATAAGACATAAGTCCGATGGCGAGGTCACGCCTCTTGGCGGGAATCCACAGACTGCAAAGAGTGAGTCCTGCCGCTGGAGCAGGACGAACGTCCGGAAAAAGTATTATCCGTCCAAACTTAAAACTACTACTTAAAACTACTTATGACTAACAGCAACAAAAAAATTGGTTTCTTGGGTGAAAATATTGCCGCCAGATACTTGGAAAGCAGGGGATACAGAATACTCGCCAGAAATTATCAAAAACCTTGGGGCGAGATAGACATCATCGCAGAAAAGGAAGGGGTAACTATTTTTTGCGAGGTCAAAACGAATAGTAAAGAATTTGGGAGCAGTTTTAGTCCGGAGTTGAGGGTAAACCCCAAAAAAGCCAATCACATCATTAGAACCGCCAGCCTGTACTTAAATAGTCAAAATCAAAACAACGGAAAAGAATGGCGCGTTGACATTGTATCTATAATAATCAATAAACTTGACAAAAAAGCAAGTATAGTTCACTTTAAGAATGCGTTGGCCAATCACCAGTAATCAAACCAGTTGACATCCCGCAGGACAAAGAATATGCTTAGCCAAGACTACTGAAAAGAAAAGGGCAAATCCCAACAAAAGGCGGGGTTTTCGACTCTATTCCTAGGTAGATTGTGTTGTTTCTTGACAACATTTTTCTAACACTGGGCCATAGAATTGAAAACTCTGTTTTTTTATTTGTCCAAATTTAACGGAGGGGGATATGAGAATCTTTTCACTGGCAGCCGCTTTTTACCTGTTGTTTTTCGTATCAGCCTGCCAGATTGGAGCTCATCTTCCCGTCCCAGGCCGCGAAAAAGAAAAACAAACAGAAGAACAAAAAGAGATAGCCAAACAAAAAAACTCTTTCTTAAATAAACTTAATTCTTTGGAAAAGAATTATCACTACCTGAACAGCAAGATGCTGGAAAAGCGAAGCCGGGGATACAATACCGCTGAAGCCGAGACTACCTTGACCGCCATACAAAAAAGTTTGGCCGAAGCCAAAGATCTGGCTTATTGGGAAAATTTTGAAGAACTTAAGCTGAAGATTGAAGAAATAAAGATACTTAGTGAAAAGGCAGATGCTTTGATTAAGTCCGCCCCTAAATTTGGCGATAAACCCATAAAAAAAGAAAAAGTACAAAGAAAATATGGACTTGACGACAGAGAGTGGGTCAGAGAAATAAGAGGCGAACCGGACAGGTTGAACAAACATTACCGCTCGCCGATGAGGGTTGAGTTAAGGATTTCTGATCCTTCGGCAGAATTAACCAGCTCAAACTGCTGGAGTGGTTTTATGCATGTTTTCGTTATAGAAAACCCTCCAAATGTAGAGAGTTGGTATTATCCAGAAGACCAAACCATTTACGTCTTCATGGAAACCAACTCCATTGTTGATCAATTCATGCTAAGAAGTGATCTGCCTAGCTCAGAAAGAGACCAACTGCTTACTCAGCTCTGCCCAGCACAGACCTACTCTGGCCACAAACTTATCTATGTTGGCCCACCCATAACCGATGCCAACCAAATCGTAGACCAGGTTTTTGCAGGATCATTCCGTAGCGCCGATATGTTCGGTGTCGGCGCTTTAGATCGACTGGCCAAAGCCACAGCCGCCCTACCTGACCTTTCCATAGCTTCCATCGCTTTCAATACCAAACTGGAACCACTGAATAGACAGCAAAAAGAAGAGTTTGATAAATTTGCTGAACTTGTAAAGATTATCGATCCAGCTGTGGCCAATTTTATGACAGAAACCGGTGCCATCCAAGAATCTTCCGAACCGGAAAACGTGAAAGACAAAAAAACGAGGGATTTAATGGGACAGCAGTCCGCTAAAACAAAAAAAGTTCTTGAAGCAGTAAACAGAATCTATAAATGGCAAAGGACACTTAACCCCGAACCTAAAGATATCGAGCGCCTAACCAAACTTTTCCCCGAAAACGAGAAGGAAATTAAGGAGATTCTGGAATTATTCAGTCAAAGCTTGGCCAGTCTATCTGAACAGTTTGGAGACCTTAGCAAAGAACTCCTGAAATTCAAAAACAGCGGTTTTTTAGAGCTGATTTTTCAAAAGGATTATCCGCCGGCAACCTTTTTTCTGCTGGAGGGCGTCCGTTTTGAAGAAAAAAAACTTGCCAGTGGAGAAGTCCTTGAACTGCCGGACTTATCAGTAAAAATTACAGTTGAATTAAAAACCAGCAAGAAAGAACCGCCAACCTTGGTCAAAGAAATGCCGGAAATCAAAATTTCTACAGCCAATCAGTTTGTAAACGCGGTCAAAGAATCGCGCCGCTTAGCCAGTTTTGGTTTAACATTTCCGACAACCCTTAATCCGGGCAATTATCTGATTACCTTTTTAATTAGCGACAATCTGCGAGCAAAAATAGTCAAACAAACCGTCAATTGGATAGTTTTACCCGACTAACCGAGGCTTTACAGCCTCTTTTTTTTGTGTTAATTTTTGCCAAGAACTTTGAAAAAGGAGCGCTAATTGAAACTACATACTCAAACCACTCAAACCGCTGTAGTTTTCCTAACCACTTTATTGGTTTTTGTTTCCAGTATCTTTACTGAATTCTCTTATGCCGTTGGTGGACCGCAGGAAAGCTGGCAACAAGAACCGACCGCCACGACAATTAAGATAGTAGACGGTTTCTTCCACCATCTAGATTTGGAAAAAAAACAAATGCTTGTTGCCATAGACAGGCAGGGGAAGATACTACAAAGTATCAATCTTGGCCGAATAAAGTCCGTGTATCTTATCCAAGGCAAACCGGAGAAACTCAAGGGACTTCTGACGGGCGGCTCAATCGGAGCTATCGTCGGTTTTTCTTCTCTTTTCTGGAAAAGCCTGACCGACTCCAACAAAGACGCGACGGACAATCAAAAAGACAACAAACTGAACATCGCTGATTTGGCAATAAGAATCGGCGGCGGAGCGGGAGTTGGTCTGATTATCGGCTACTTCAGGGATCGGGGAGAAGAAAGCATAAGACCTTTTCCTGTCTACGATCCTGAAATTAGGCAAACCAATCCCCACCCCAGTATTGATTTTGGTAATATTGAAAACTTGGCAAAAATGCTAAGAGAGAAAGAGTCTTTTGTCCACGTCACTCTCAAAGAAAAGGAAGAAAAATGAATAGAAATCTAAAGTTTCCCTACGTTTTTTTGCTTTGTTTTTTAAGTCTTAACCTTTCTTCACCGGGACAAGAGTCAACACAGTTCAAAGTAGAGGTAAAGAATGTTCACCTGCCCCTGCTAATTTTTGACAGGGGACAGGCAATAAAGCTTAACAAAGAAAACTTTAGAATTTTTGAGGGTGAAAAAAATGTTAACGGGCAAGTTGTCTGGGCGGAACAAGGGATAGTAAGTTTCAGCAGATATGAAGACCAGGCCATTGCTCTAGCGGTAGCCATAGACTCAAGCGAGTCTATGATTCCTACTTTTCAACCCAACACTCAACTTGAAGAAAACAAACTGGAGCAAGCCAAAAATGCCGCCCGTTCACTGTTTCAATCAGTTTTTAGGGAAGAAAAAGACATCGGCTTAGCTTCAGAAATCGCTTATGAAGTTAACTTTCTGGACTCTGGTAAGCTGGAAGAAGCTTTCGGCGTCAATATCCCAAGGAGTTTCTTTTTTAGAAACACCTATTTCTCCTTCATCAAAAAATACAACACCGTAACCCTTGCCTCAACCAGTCTTTTCATCAATCAGGACTGGACTGACAATCTAAAAAAAATTGAGATCGGCATAAGCAAAGCCAATCAGCCCGGAGGCAACACACCACTAAGAGACGCTGCGTTTAATTTAGCCCAACACTTTTCTCATGTTAACGGCGATTTCCTAAGAGTGGCGGTTATTCTGACCGACGGTCTGGACATGCCAGACCCCCAAACAACGGGTGAGGTAAAAATCAACAGCCACAGTTTGGCCGAAGTTATAAGTGAACTGCAAAACAACCAAGTGTTGGTTTATACTGTCGGCCTTTACCAGCAGGAACCGGCTCTTTTGTTCGGCTCTAATCGGGCAGTTCAGGTGACAGATTTTCTAGAAGAGTTGGCGAAAAACACAGGCGGACTGGCTTTCTTTGAAGCAAACCTCTCGAGGTTAAGCGCTGTATTTTTCAAAATTGGCGCGATGATTAGAAGTGTTAATTTTTTGAGCTATGAACCGACCAGCAACATTGAGGGCGCGAGACTAATCAAGGTAGAGACAGGGGGGTGGGATTACAACAAAAAATGGCACAAAAAAAACTACACTCTTTTTCACAGACAAGGATATTTTTACAAAAAGTAACGGACGGCAAAACGCCGTCTTTTTATTTTTGTGTCGCTTCGCCAATACTGCTTTTTCCGGTCAATTAAAACCAAGCTTCGCAGATATAGCCTTTTCGGTACTTTCGTCTGCTCCAGCGGCAGACTCACTCGCTGTTCGCCTGGGTTTCAGGAGGAGTTAAGATTAATTATACTCCTCCTGACCAAGCAAACCGCAGGCTCACAGCGACCTCAAAGACTATATCTGCTACGCTTTCATATTTCACCCAATGTTAACCAAAAACCTCTTGTTTTCCAACATTTTTTGACCATTGACTAGGGTGGTGTAAATTTGGTATAATATAGATATAGTAAAGCACTTAGACAACCAAGACGAGGGTCGGATATTGAATCTTTAAAAAGGTCCGGCCTTGTCAGCCCAAACGGGCAAAAAGGAGAGCAAATGAGAGCTTTGAGAATTTGGTTAGGTTTTTTATTGGGATTTCTGATTGGGGTGGTTTTTTTTACCTCAATCGGCTTGGCCCAGGACGAACTATCCAGGGTCATTAATAGCAATGTCCGGCTCATCGAGCGGAATCATGTCCGTGGGGACGTTGCCAATGCTCGGGCCGGAATCCACAATTTCATGTACCATAACCAGTACGGTTATGGTTACGAAAACGACGGCTACTTCTATGGAACCGACCAGTACGGTCGGGGAAACCGTGGGAGGACCCGCATCAGTCCCATTGAAGTTGGGATTGGTGGAGCCATAATCGGCGGAACCGTCGGCGGATGGAAAGGCGCCGCTATTGGTGGCGTCAGTGGTTATTTCGGGACGAAGGCCGTAAAAGTCATCGTCAACCACAAAAGAAATAAGAAAGCCGAAAAAGAAGCCGAGGCTATGGCCACCCAAGCAGAGGCGGAAGCTCAAGCCATGCTTGAGAAAAAGTTTTTCTGGAACGACTTTGAGTCTGTATCCGTCGGGGTTTTCTATCAAGATAACTCCGGCTCACAGTACAAAAAGGTCGGTCCAGGACAACGTGTTGAGTTGTTCGTTCTGCCCGGTACCGAGATTGGAGTCATGGCCGAGAACATGACAACTCGGGAGGGACGAAATATTAACCTGGAGCTTCGATACGGAAATGGTAAACAGAAGCTCCCTGCCAACTCCGGGTGGAGAGTATTCAACCCGGAGACAGGAGGCTATTAGTGAAAGCAAATGTGAAGTGGCAACAGGGGGTACTACGACCCTCTACGCCGATCCGAAGAAAAGAATCATTAACATCGACCAGTTGGTTTACATTTCTTCACTGGATGTTGGGACTGGGGGGAATTGCCCTCATGGCTTGGATCTTCTTCGGAGGATTCAAGCTGGGGGAGCATTCTTCCGCCACCCCCATCCCAGTAAAAATTGAGGTACCGGGGCTAGAAAAAACTGCTACAGCGTTGGAGGCTGTAGCGGGGAAGTTGAAAGAAACTCCAACAACCCCATCAGCTTCGGGCGAAGTGGAAGAGGCTGGAGTAAAGCCTATTCCCAAGCCCAAAAGCTTATGGGAGTTGAATCCCTAGTTCTGTAGTTCTCTGGCCAAGAATTTCGGCCACCCTGTCTTAAAAAGACAGGGTTTTTCATTGATTGAAAGATAATCAATCCAAGGGCAGCCCTTGGATTGATTGGTGTTTTGTTTTATACTTATTGTCATGGAACGTAAAATTATCTTTTCACCAGGAGAGTACTATCATGTTTATAATCGTGGTGTTGAAAAACGTAAAATTTTTCTTGAGGATAGAGATTATAATCGTTTTTTAAAAATGCTTTTTTTGGCAAATGGGTCTAACCCAATTGTTTTTAAAACTGTCCAAGGGCTGCCCTTGGATAAACTTGAGCCAGGAGAAAGAGTGGTTGCTATTGGTGCTTTTGTTCTAATGCCCAACCATTTTCATATTCTTGTAAAAGAAAGGGTGGCAGGTGGTTTAACAAACTTTATGCTGAAACTTACCACAGGATATGCTATGTATTTCAATAAAAAATATGAGAGAGTTGGTTCATTATTCCAGAGTAGGTTTAAGGCGGAACACGTTGACGATGACGACTATCTAAAATATTTATTTTCGTATATACATTTGAATCCAATTAAAATTATTGAGTCGTCTTGGAAAGAAACAGGGATAACGAACATTAAAAAAGCAGAAGTATTCCTCAATAACTACCGATATTCTAGTTACCCTGATTATGTAGCAGGGTATAGGCCAGAAAAAAAGATTCTTAACCTGAAAGAGTTTCCAAATTATTTTGAAAATAAACATATTTTCGCCAACTTTCATAAGGAATGGTTGGTTTTAAAAGCCAACTATCATCAACTATCCAAGGGCTGCCCTTGGATAGTTGATGATTATAAAAAATAAATGCAATTTCTATCAAAAAGCTCAAAACAAACACAAAAATTGGCAGAAAATTTGGCTAAGGAAAGTGTTAAAAAATACTTTCAAAAAAAAGGATCCTTGATAGTTGGTTTGGAAGGTGAGCTCGGTGCGGGAAAAACTACTTTCGTGAAAGGTTTCGCCAAAGGCCTGGGTCTAAAAAATAAAATTTCCAGCCCGACTTTTGTTTTAATGAAATCCTATAACTTAAAACTTGTAACCTATAACAATCTTTACCACATTGACGCCTATAGGCTCAAAGACCACAAAGATTTAATTAAACTGGGTATAAAAGAAATTTTAAATGACCCAAAAAATTTAGTCTTAATTGAATGGTCTGACAGAGTAAAAAAAATACTGCCAAAAAATTATCTGAAGATTCACATAGACCACATAGACGAGATGACCAGAAAGATCTTAATTAGGACCTTATAAACCTTCGCAAAAAAAGATTTTATTTAGAACCGAAGGCAAGTGCCTCTTTTGCAGTTCGGCGGCGACAGTCCGACGCAAAAAAGAGGCATCCCACGAAGGTTTTCTTATGAAAAAGTTAATTCTAATTGACGCCAATGCTTTGGTCCACCGAGCCTTTCATGCTTTGCCGCCTTTAACTTCCCCGCAGGGCGTGATTGTCAATGCAGTTTACGGCTTTACCTCGGTACTGCTTAAGACCATAAAAGACATGCAGCCGGATTATATGGCTGCCGCTTTTGACTTGGCCGGACCGACTTTCCGCCACGAAGAGTTTGAGGAATACAAAGCTCACCGCCAAAAAGCACCTGACGAACTTTATGCACAAATCCCTCTCATCCAAGAAGTTTTAAAAGCCTTCGGAATAGAAATTTTTACAAAAGAAGGTTACGAAGCTGATGACCTTATCGGTTCTTTGGCTGAAAAAGCTAAAAAAAATCAACAGAATGGCGGACTGCAAACAGTTATTCTGACCGGGGATTTAGATACGCTCCAGTTAGTTGAAGATGATAAAGTCGTTGTTTTTACCCTACGCAAAGGAGTAAGCGATACGGTAACCTACAATGAAAAATCTGTCTTAGAACGTTATGGCCTGGAACCTTACCAAGTTGTGGATTTCAAAGGATTAAAAGGTGATCCGTCAGACAATATCCCCGGAGTTCCCGGTATAGGCGAAAAAACAGCTATGGCCCTCCTGCAAAAATATGAAACAGTTGAAAACCTATATGACCAGCTTAAGAAAATTAAAGAGTTCAAAAAAGGTGAGGTCTTGAGCGCCAAGCTGGCCCAGAAACTTAAAGAAAATGAAAAACAGGCAGTCTTCAGTAAAAGATTGGCAACAATCATCACTGATCTTGATATTGATTTCTCATTGGAGAAAGTAAATTGGAAAAATAAATATAACAAAGGAACAGTTACTCAAGTTCTGAAAAACTTAGGTTTTAACAGCCTACTTGCTCGCCTTCCGGACGGACAGGCATCCTTACCTGAACTTGACACAATAAAAAACAAAAACCAATCCGAAAATCGGGAAAGTGAGCAAAAGAGCTTGCGTTTTAATGAACCACAGCCTTTGATTTTACAAACTTCCGACCCGAGTGTCGCTTACTTAAACGGTGACACCACCACACCAGAAAAGATATCTTCAAAACTTAAAGATATCTTAGAAGATGGAAACATTGCCAAAAGAGGGCATAATCTGAAGCCTGTTGTTAAACTTCTCCTAAACCAAGACATCCGCGTTAAAAATCTTGACTTTGACACGGCCCTGGCATCTTACTTGGTGAGACCGGAACTTAAAGACTACGACTTAGACAAAATCTACTTTATGGAGTTTGCCCAATCTTTTACAGATACGGGTTCAGCCTTACCAAAGTTAGTGGAGGTTCTCGGAAAAAAACTAAAAGAAAAAGGGCTGATGAAGGTTTTTGAAGAAATTGAAATGCCTCTTATCCCGGTTCTGGCGGAAATGGAAAAAAACGGCATCAAGATTAACACAGCCGGCTTGGAAAAATTATCAGAAAAAGTAAATACTGAAATTACCGGCTTGGAAAAGAAAATTTATGAATTAGCCGGACAAGAATTTAATATCAACTCACCCCAACAACTCGGAGAAATTCTTTTTGACAAGCTTCAACTTAAAACTAGGGTCAGGAAGACCGGCGGGGGAGCACGTTCAACGGCCGTGTCCGAACTTGAAAAACTGCACGACGAACATCCGATAATTAAGCTGGTCATGCAATACCGCGAACTTCAAAAACTGAAGACAACTTATATTGAACCGTTTCCGACTCTCGTTGACCCCGAAGATAGCCGCCTGCACACCACCTACAACCAAACAGGAACAGTTACCGGCAGGCTTTCCAGCCAAGACCCAAATCTCCAAAACATTCCCATTCGCACTGAACTTGGACAAGAGTTTAGAAAAGCCTTTGTTGCTGAAGACAGCTGGCAGCTTCTGTCACTTGATTATTCTCAAATTGAGTTAAGAGTAGCCGCCTACCTGTCTGGCGATCAAAAAATGATTGCGGCTTTTCAAAACAATGAAGACATTCACACCAGAACCGCCGCCGAAGTATTTGAGGTCAGCCCCGATAAAGTTACCCATCAAATGCGTAGAGAAGCCAAAGCCCTCAACTTCGGCATTTTGTTCGGTATGGGAGTTCTGGGTTTTGCCCGTTCTGCGGGCGTGGATAAAATGCGCGCCAGAGAGTTTATTACAAAATATCTAAACAAGTTTTCAGGCATGGCAGACTACATGGAAAAAGCCAAGACTGAAGCCAAAGAAAAAGGCTATGTTCAAACTTACTTCGGCAGAAGAAGGGATTTGCCGGAGATAAATTCCAGCATGCCTCACATGGTAGCCCAAGCTGAAAGAATGGCCATTAATGCCCCGATACAAGGGACGGAAGCCGATATTATGAAGCTGGCAATGATAGGGGTTTACAATTTCATACACGAAAGTAAGATTGAAAACGAAGCTAGAATTTTACTTCAAGTCCATGATGAGTTACTGTGTGAAGTAAAGAAAGAGAAGATACGGGAGATATCAGGCAAATTTAAAGAAATTATGGAAAAAGTATGGACTCCCATCTCAAAAAACAACCAAGCTTCAGTTCCCATAGTAGTTGACGTGAAAATAGGGGAAAACTGGGCGGAAATGTCATGACAAAGATAATTACAATCGGGTTTTTAATTATTGCCGCAGTTGCCGGCTGGTTTCTGTTTTTCAGCGATAATAAAATTGAGGTCAAGAGAGGTGAAGCCATATTGGAAGGAATGAATTTTCCGGAATCGGACCTAGCCGGCATCAAATGTGAAAAAGCCAAGAACAGGCCCTTGGCCGTAATGCTTTCTTCTGACCCTGAAACTAGACCCCTTTCAGGCATCGGGGAGGCTGAATTAGTCTTTGAAATGCCCGTAACCGATGGCGGAGTCACAAGAATGATGGCCGTTTTTCAATGCAACTGGCCAAAAGAAATCGGCTCCATAAGATCATCGCGGTCAGACTTCATTCCATTGGTGCAGGGACTTGGGGCGATTTACGCCCACTGGGGAGGAGAGAAAGAAGCGCTTTCAGAATTAAACAGCGGAGCAGTTGACAACATCGATGCCATGAAATACGACGGCACAATATTTTACAGAAAAAAGGAAGCAAAACCTCCGCACAATGGCTTTACCAGCGCAGAACTTTTAAATAAGGCCATCGCCGAACTTGGCTATGGCCTTGGCAAATCATTGAGTTCTTATCCCCACCAAAACTCAAAGAGCTCTGGCAACGTCCAACCGCCGAAAATTTACAAAAACGAATTTCAAATCTCTTGGGAATATAACTCTAACAACAACACCTACCGCCGAAAACGAGGCGGAAAGGATGAAACGGATAAAAACACATCACAACAGGTTGAGACAGAAAATATCGTCATCATGAAAACGACCTGGTCTCCCATCAGCAAAGACTACATCCGGGTAAAAACTGTCGGCTCCGGTGAAGCAATCTTCTACCAAAACGGGCAGGAAACCAAAGGCTCTTGGAAGAAAGGTTCAGTCAAAGAGAAGCTTTACTTTTACGACGACACCGGCAAAGAGATAAAATTTACACCCGGAACCACTTGGGTTGAGATAACCATAGACTGACATGATTAATTTTTTTTATGGCCAAGAAAGTTTTTCAGTTAAAGAAGCTGTCAAAAAAAAGACAGCTGATTTTTTAAAACTGAAACCCGGCTTGCTGGTTGAAAAAATTGATCTTGACAAAGAGGAGGGGATAAAACCCCTAAAAGACGCTGTAGAAACCAGGTCCATCTTCAACGAAAACAAGCTTATTGTTGCCAACGGCCTATTTGCAAATAGCCAGACCCGCAAAGACGCTCTGGAGACGTTAAAAGAATATCAAAAAGAACCGGAAAAAAATTTATCTTTTTTGTTTTATGAATGTAGCTCCGGTTTGGAGTTAAACAAAAAAGACAAAAATCTTTTTAATTTTTTATCTCAAAATGCTCCAAAATCTGCAGAGATACTGCCGCTCAAAAACACTGCTTTGGAAAAATGGTGTATAGAAGAGTTTGCTAAAGGAAAAATAAAAATACAAACCCCTGTAGTTAAAAAATTTCTTGCTCTTGTTTCGTATTCCCACGAATGGGCAAAAAACGAAGTCGCCAAATTGACGGCTTACAAAAACTTTGCCGGCCAAAACACAAACAAAGAAATAAAAGAAGCTGATCTTGATAAAATTGTGACACCAGAACTAGCATTTAACAATTTTGATTTAACAGATGCCATAGCCAGTAAAAACCACAGAAAAGCTATTCTGTTACTAGACCAATATCTTTCGGAAAACGGAGACCCAAATGCAATCTTGGGCCTGATTATTTTTCAATTTAGAGCATTGCTCCGGGTCAAATCACTTATCAAAAAAAATGTTCCCACCAACCGGATAGCCGGTTTGACAAAACTTCATCCATTCGTAGCCGCAAAAGCATCTAGTCAGGCCAAAATATTTGACCAAGAAGAACTAAAAAAAATTTACCAACACCTGCACTCCCTAGATCTTGAATTCAAAAACGGTCAAACAGAAATTTTATCATCCCTATTCTGTCTCTTACTGGAAATGGGTGTAAAGTAAAAACCCGCTAACTCTGTTAACGGGGTATATTTATTTATCCTTTTCAGTCTTGTGTTTATGACCGTCAAAACTATACAAAATTTGTTTTGAATCCTCGATACTCTCAAGGTAAACTTTTCTGTTCCAAAGATAAAATATATTTCTCATTGTGCCCTCTCTATACTGGGGATCCATCTCTAAGCCGCTAAAGTCATGCTTTAAATACAACTGTTGCTGACCATTGTGATTCGAATTTTGAACTTTTATCGGCATCATCCCATACAAGGTAAATGCATGCTTCAGAAGCATTCTGATGACCTCCGGTCGGCTTTCTGCAATTCCATAAATCGTGTCGCCTGTTGAAGGATCCTCTTCCGCTTGATAAAGATACAAACGCATCTTTCTGATAAACTCGTCCGTAAAAAATTCCTCAATAATCATCCTATCGCTGTAGAAAGAGGCAACCTGAAATATCTTTTCTTTGCCTTTCATCGCACCGTTGTCCCAATAGGCTTTTTTTACAGGGTCTTCGCACAACTCAAAATCTCTGCCAAAACAACCCCTGTCCCAGCGCTCTTTAATATCTTCAAAAAGAGCTAGACCAACACGATACCAATTGAAGTCAGTCCGACTCTCTCTGGTAACAGCTGAGTGAAAATCGTTGAAAACACCATGGTCGTTTCCATCAAGAAGTTTTTCTTCAAACAACTTGCGCATAATCTGCAAATGCCAGTATGTAGCCCAGCCCTCATCAGCCATTTTGGTACGACCCATCGGTGAAAGCGCCCGAGCCTGATTTCTGACAACACCCAGAACATCTTTCTGCCAAGGCTTGAGGGATAGAGAGTGTTTGATAATATAACCCAAAATATCATAAATCGGCCGTGGCGGGGCAAGTTGAGACAGATGCCTCAAATATTTTTCAATTTGATCTTTTTCTTCTTTGGTTAAAGGACTCTGAAATTCAGATCCAAAATCAGAATTTCTTTCCAGTTTAGCACGAGTGATTTCTATCAGTCTTTCTCTGGCCAGTTCGTTATCTAATTCTTCTTCCAAAAAAGGATCCAAGTGTTGCTGCCACTGGATGGACATTCCGGCATCAATTGTTTTCTCAACTTCATCCGCACCGTATTTTTCTTCATACTTCTTAAAACGGTCAGTGGCATCACGAGCTTCTTGGGCAATGTCGGCAAAAGAACGGCCGTGCTGAACGAGATTATTTCTTAAGAAGTAATCAACGTGACCAAAAACGTGAGCAATAACCAGAACCTTTAAAGCAAAAGGGTTGGTTTCAACGACTAAAGCTTTCGGTCTCTCAAAATTCCAAACCTGTTCATATGGGATACCCTGGCCGGTATGTTCAAAAATAGTACGATGCATATCGTAGTCGCGACCAAAAGACCAGTGAGAAAAGTTTTTGGGAAAATTATAAGCCATACCCTCCAGAACCCTTTGCGCCGGAACGATCTCAAAATCTATATCTGTAGTGAGAAGACCAAACTCCTCGGCAATTTCTTTGATTCTTTTTTCCAAAAAAATCAGCCTTTCCAGTTCCAGTTTATCCATTCGTCCACCTCTCCTTTCTTAAAAATTCTTTTAGGGCCGGCAGAAGCTGCTCTTTTGTCTGAATAACAACGCCCAAAAAAGGATCTGTTTTTAGGGTAATCATGGTAATTTCAGGAGTTGAAACTTGTTGAGTGGAAAACTCTGACTTGATAGCAGACATCAGGCCAGAATCCGGTAGATTTTTGTTATATTTTTCCGACGGTTCAATTTCACCATAACCGAGCATATTTATTTTTTTGGCAAAAAGCTTTTTAATCTCTCCCATGGTCCGGTCATGATCAAAATCCTCTCCGTCAGAAAAATGCCAGACATAGACATTGTATTGGCTGGTAGGGTATTCCTCCTCAACTAAACCATTAGCCAGCTCATAGGCTGTATAGCAATAAGTACCGCCACTTTCCTGGGTTTTGAAAAAAGTATCTTCATCAACTATCTTTGCTTGGGTATGATGGATAATAAAACGGATCTCTACGTGCTCATAAATTCTCTGTAAAAAGGTCACCAACCAAAACAACATTGACCTTGCCAGATATTTTTTTTGATCATACATGGAGCCTGAAACATCCATCATGGCAATGATTACCGCTTGCGATTGGTAACTGATATTAGGATCCACTTTCTCAAAACGCAAATCGTCTTTGGTAAAAACCGGAAAAGGCTCGACCCTTTCAGCTGTCACCTGAAAGTCGGGGTTACGAAGCATGGCCAAAGCATCACCCAAGTCACCTTGAGACTTCTTTAAAGCGTCAAAACAATTTAATTCCGACAAACCCGTCTCTTGGATTAGTGAATTCAAAAAGTTCCAAAATCTTTTCAAACCTTCCCTGACAGTAGCCCTGCTGTTAAGAAACGTCCAAGGACCAGACTTGACAATTCCCGTAATCTTATAGCCAAGTTCCAAAAGAATTGTCTTTAGCTGTTTTTCTTCAAGTTTGGGCAAACCCAAGTCCTCCAGCATAAGATCGATAAGCTCTTCCAGCTCAACTTCAGTTTCAATAATATCCTGGCCGTGTTCGGAACCGGGCCTTCCACCAATAACATCCCCGGGCTCTCCTTCGCCTTGACCAATTCCAACGCCGTCACCCGTTTGACCGGGCCTGAATCTGGGTATCTGAAGACTTTTAACCGGTATCTTTATAATCTTGTTTCTTTTACCGGTTATGATGTTTTCGTTGGCAATAATATGCGGAAGGTTGTTTTTTATGACCTCTTTTTGCTTATCTCTGTGACGCTTGGCGTCGGCCTTGCCTTGTTCAGAAACCATATCTGGTATAGTTATAGGCATATCCAATCTCCTTATTCGGTTTTCAAAATACAAAACTTGTCGACCCTAACTCTAAAAATAAAAAACCTCCCTGTCAATAAAGGAGGTTGTGTTATGAAAACTTATTCACTAAGAAATTCTCTTGCTCTTTCAACCGCTTCGGCGGCACAAAATTTACAATGTCTGTCCTCTTCTCTTCCGGAAGGAGGGTTAGTCAAAGCCATAAACAAGTTATCAATTCTTCTCTTGTCGCCCTCCTCTTTGGGTCTATCTGTGGCCAAGACGGTGGTAAGTTGAGACTTGCTGTCAGCCAAAAGTTTTTTCTCTACCGCTCGGGACAATGGGGGATAAGAGTCGTAACCAAAGTTGGGATTTGCAGATTTGAAAACTATAATTTCTCCACGAAAGGTTTCGGCTTCTGATTCGGTGATGGGGATATATGACTCAATGGATCTAAGAAATTTGGTGTCAGGCTCTTTTGGCTTTCCGGACATCTGATCACGCGGCACTTCAAAAATTTGACCCTTCACTATTTTGCTTTTCTGGCTTCTTTCAAACTGAGCTTCCAGTATGTATTTATCAAATAACTCTCTGGCAAGATCATCATAAGCAGCAAGAAAAGCTCGGCTGACTGTTTTAACAATGAAATCTTTATACTCGCTGGGTACACCTTTGGCTTCACCAGCGGAAAGAAGAAGCTTAAAACGATCCAAGTCTTCGGGGGTGTAACCCATTCGATGTTCAAAGCCTCTGCGCAAAGCATAAATAGCTTTTAACGGGGTGAGGCAACCATTGTGGCCGGCCTCTTCAACAAGAGCGGTGTTCAGTGCGGCCAGCACATCACGAGAACCAACCCCAAACATTCCTTCTCTTTTAGATATGTCTTCGCTATTCTGTCCCTCTTCTAAAAGATGTCGGATGTCAACCGGTACCTTTTCTTTATTTTCAAGTTCGGTCAGAACTTTGTCACCATTATAGATCTTGAGTTTAGTCAGGCTGTCGATTCCAGTTTGGGACTGACTTAGACGAGTCAAAATCGCAAAAGTAGCCGCTAGCTCAAGAGTGCCTGGAGCGATATGAATATTTTTTAACTTAGCGAAATCACTTTCCTGCTGAATCAACTTTCTATAAACCCTTACTTCATCTTTCACTCTTGTTGGGTATGGAAAGGGGATAACAAAGAAACGGCTATGCAATCCTTCCTTGCCCGGACCCCTGGTATTAAACTCTTTGAAACTTGCAAGGTTGGTATGACCAATAACAACCTCGTCAACAGAAATATGAGGAAAGTTCGAGCCCTCTATCTTAATCTCCTTTTCTTCAGCGACACTGAAAAAGACAGCCAATTGCTCTTTCTTGGCATTAGTTAGTTCTCTACCTTCAACCAAGCCTCTGTTTGCCTTTGGCAATTCTCCGGAGAGAGTAAAAGCAAGATGATGGTCATAACCTTTTTCCGGATTAGAGGTAACGCCAATATTCTCGTGGCCAACAAGTTTCGCTATGTCAGAAGCAATATCGTCGGTCGCTTCAAATGAGCTGATACCTCTTGTGCCTTGAATTGAAAAAGTAAACGTCTCAACAGGGATATCTAACCAACGCACTTCACCAGTGCTCTTGTCGGAAAATTCCTGTAAAAGATGCCGGCAAACCGGACAAAGGTCTCCCTCAATTTTCACGCCCAACTCGCCCTCAAACTGTTTCCTAAGATAACGCGGCAAAAGCAACAGAGGCTCCTGATGCATAGGACAGCCTTTTATACTGAAGACGAGCCTGGTATTGTAATCCTCCAAAGCCCCTTTTAGTATTTTAACAAAACTGGACTTACCTGAAGCCGGTGGACCCACAAAAAGCAATATTTGCTTTCCGGTAGACAAACGAGCCGCTCCGGTTTCCAGAAAAGAAACAAATTGCGCAGTCGGCCTTTCTACACCAAAAAGTTTTTCAGAAAAAATACGATATCGCTTTTTTACACCCAGCCATCTTTCCCTTTCAGGGACCTCTTCTACACCGGCCGCTAAACAAGTTTCCAGCAGACGCGATGGAGAATTTTGGGCAATTAAGGAATCTTTTGTAACCAAACCAATATAATCCCTCAATGTAAGCTCCATGTGTTGCGACTTCTTAGCCTTTTTCCTGGCAACATCATTAGCATAGATTTGATCTAAGTTTAAATTACCAACCATAACTTCTCCTTAATTTTCAAAGACCACAAAGCTTAAACTAGGTTAAAATATATTAAAAAGAATGGCAATATTGACTAAAGGCTTACACTGTTTTACTATTTAACGAGTTTTGCACCCATGAACATAGACTATACTAAATTAAGCAAATCTTTAGACCTTTCTGATAAAAAAGAAAGGTTTTTATATCGCCTTTTTGAGGTTTTGCCAGGCTTTTTGGCTTGGCTGACATTGTTTCTGATTATCTTTTTATCTTTTGTTGCACCGGCTTTTACTGCCGTTTTTATCATATTATTTGACATCTATTGGCTTATCAAAACCGTCTATCTTTCTTTTCACCTAAGATACGCCTACAGAAAATTAAGACAAAATTTAACGATCGATTGGCTTGAGCGACTGGAAAAACTGCCAGTCACAGACTATAAATTACAGGAAGTTAAATCTTGGCAGGACATCTATCACCTGATAATTTTGCCTCGTTACAAAGAGGGGGGAGAACTGGTTATGGCCTCCATTGAGAGCATACTAAACTCAGCTTACCCCAAAACAAAAATAATTTTAGTTCTGACTCAAGAGGCTAGAGCCGGCATTGAAGAAAACAAATTAGGCTACGAGTTGGAAAAAGAATATGGCAGCAATTTTTTTCAGTTCTTGGTTACCGAACACCCGGATAACCTGCAAGGTGAAATAACGGGAAAGGGCTCAAACGCAGCCTACGCCGGAAAAATTGCCAAAGAAAAAATCATTGACGCCCTAGGAATCAAATATAATCATGTTATTGTCTCAAACTTTGATATTGACACAGTCGCTCCCAACCACTACTTTTCTCTTTTGACATATCTTTATCTTACCACCCAAGACTCCTTACATACCTCCTACCAACCCATCCCTCTCTACACTAACAACATCTGGGAAGCTCCGGCATTGGCCCGGGTAGTCGCTTTCTCTGCCACTTTCTGGCACACAATACAACAAGAAAGGCCGGAGAGACTAACCACATTTTCCAGCCACTCAATGCCTTTTCAGGCTTTAGTTGACGTTAATTTTTGGCAAACTAATATGGTCTCCGAGGACTCGAGAATTTTTTGGCAATGTTTCTTGAGATACAATGGCAACTACCGGGTTACACCTATGTTCTACCCTGTTTCTATGGATGCCAATGTTGCTCCGAGTTTTTGGCAAACAATGAAAAACATCTACAAACAACAGAGACGCTGGGGTTTCGGAGTAGAAAATGTGCCCTATTTCTTTTTCGGTTTTTATAAAAACAAACTGATACCTCTGAAAAAAAAGCTTTACTACATCTTTAATATTCTTGAGGGTTTCCATTCTTGGGCCACCAACGCGGTTATTATTTTCCTTCTTGGCTGGTTACCAGTAGTAGTGGGCGGCTCAAAATTCAATCAGTCTGTCTTGTCTCTAAATCTTCCTCAATTCACAAGGGTTATTATGAGCTTAGCTATGATTGGACTCATTTCTTCGGCTGTTTTGTCTGTTGTCCTTTTGCCTCCTCGGCCCCTACACTATCGACGTTTCAAGTATCTATGGATGGTTTTGCAGTGGATATTATTCCCCATAACCACGATCATTTTAGGCGCCCTGCCGGGTTTGGAGGCTCAAACCAGACTGATGCTCGGAAAATACCTAGGTTTTTGGGTTACTCCGAAAGTAAGCCGACGAAGTCTAAGGAACTCTTAGTCTGCCGAAGTTGCTCTGCCGACGTTTTACATCCGTAGTAGTCTGACAACCTCTTAAGTAAGCCGACGATACCCTACTCAAAATGCCTAATCTTCTGAAATTTAGCTAACTGATTTTTTAGAGCAGGATAACTTTTAAGATTTGGATCTTCCTTCAGTAAAAGCTTGGCTTCTAGCCGGGCTTTTTTTATTAGGTCTAAATCAGTCAAAGAAGCCATGGCTAAGTCAGGCAAGCCGGATTGTTTAGTACCGACAAATTCTCCCGGTCCGCGTAACAACAAATCTTGTTCAGCCAACTTGAAGCCGTCATCGGAAATCTCCAAAGCCCTTAGCCTCTTATTCTCAAAACGATTATTGCCGCCATTAACCAAAAAACAATACGACTGATGTTCCGCTCGCCCAACCCGGCCGCGAAACTGATGCAGTTGCGACAGTCCGAATCTTTCAGCATTCTCAATTAACATTACTGTAGCATTGGGAACATCCACTCCGACCTCAACAACCGAGGTGGATACCAAGATCTGATACTTTCCGTTTTTAAAATCTTCCATTATTTTTTCCTTTTCTTTAGGCTTCATTTTTCCGTGAAGCATGGCAATCTTAAAATTAGGAAAAACTTTTTGTGAAAGTTTTTCATATTCGGTAGTGACGGCTTTGACTTCGGCCCACAAAATATTCATCTTGTTTTGTTGGGCAGAAGTTTTTACTGCTTCTTGCGGATTGCTAAGTTCGATGCGGGGACATATAACAAAAGTCTGCCGACCAGACAGAATTTCCTTTTCAACAAAACCGTAAACTTCGGCAGACTTATCTTTTGCAAAAACTTTGGTAATAATTTTCTTTCGGTCTTTCGGCTTTTCTTTAATTAAGGAAACGTCCAAGTCGCCGTATATAGTTAGCGCGAGTGTTCGTGGTATTGGCGTTGCAGTCATAGAGAGCAAATGTGGTGTCAAGGGTGCGGGGGATTGGGCGTCCCAGTGCCGATATTGCTTTGCCGGTATTTCTTCCCTTGTCCCTTGTCCCTTTACCAGTTGCATTCTCTGCTTTACACCAAAACGATGCTGTTCATCTATTATTATCAATCCCAAATTTTTAAATTTAACATCTTTTTGTATAACTGCGTGTGTGCCGACAACTATATCTATCTCGCCATTTGAGATTTTCTTTTGCATTAAATTTTTAGAGATTTTTTCTTCAGTAACTTCGTCTATCGGCCACTGTTTTGCCTCACTTCCAGTCAGTAAACCCACCCTGGTCCTTAATCTGCCAAGCAACGACTTTATGGTTGCATAATGCTGTTGCGCCAATATCTCCGTTGGTGCCATAAAAACCGTTTGAAAACCCGAGTTGGCGGTCTGACAGGCGGCAATAATCGCAACGATTGTCTTGCCTGAACCGACATCGCCATTTAATAGCCTATTCATAGGATAACTTCTGCCAAAATCTTTCATAATCTCAAAAGCGCAAACCCTCTGATCATTAGTCAAAACAAACGGCAAGCTCCCGACAAACCCTTTTACCAACTCCGGTTTGAAAATTACCGAAGGCGCTTTAAGTTTGGAAAGACCGCGCCGACCCAAAAGAGACTTGATTTGAAACAAAAGCAATTCATCAAAGGCAACCCTTTTTCTGGCAACTCCAGCTTCCTCTAAAGATTCCGGAAAGTGAATTGTCTTTATTGCTAGGTCCAAGCTGGGAAAATTATATTTTTTTCTTACGTTTTCCGGCAGATGATCGGAAAACTTATCTGTAGCACCTAGCAAAGGTTTTATTAAAAAACGAAGGTATCTGGAGGAAATGCCCTCTGTCTCCGGATAGACAGGCACTAGTCTGCCGGTATGGACCAAGTCAATCTTGGTCTCAAAAATTTTTTCATACGAAGGGCTGGAAAGATAAATTCCCCGCTTATCCAAAGCCACCTTACCGGATAAGCTGACGAGACTTCCTTCGACAAGAGAGTTTTCTATATATGGCTGATTAAACCAAACAGCTCTGGTCTGTTCATCACCGTCTTTTATGTGAGCCTCTGTTATGGACATCCGGCGGCGCCAAATATTAGTCGTTTTTATCTTCGCCACCTCGCCTATGATACTGATCACTTTGCCGACTTCTCCAACCTCACCCAGACCAACTGTTTGAGTGAAATCTTCGTAACGGCTGGGAAAATGCCAGAGCAAATCTTTGACAGTTTTAATGCCCAGCCTTTTCAGTCTCGGCAAATTCTTAGGCCCAACTTTAGGCAATTTTTCTATAGGAGTAAGCAAATCCAGCATATAGTCTTAATAACATTTCTACCCATACCTTAAAAGCCTCTCTGTTTGAGATTTAAGCGATTGGAGTAAAATGATAAAAGCAGAGACAGTCTCACGATATGAAAAAAAGTTTCCGTTTAATTCTAGTAAGTTTTGTTATTCTCTTTCTGGAGCTTCTTTTGATTAGGCTGGTTGAAACAGAAGTTAGGATTTTCGCCTATCTTTCAAATTTAATTCTGCTGGCAATATTCATAGGAACAGGAATCGGAATGTTGGTGAAAAAAGAATTTTCTTTGGTTCTTTCTTCGGTTTTACTCTTTGCAATTTCAGCGTCGCTTATCTCTGGGTTGTTTTCCGGCATAACTGAAATGATATCTCCTTTAAGCGAGAGCTTTATCTGGTTTCAGCCGACGCAGACGGATATTGTAGACGTCATTGCCGGTTTCTTTTTAACGGCCGTTTTATTTTTTGCCGTAATGACGGTTTTCATTCCGCTTGGCCAAAATCTGGGCAGAATGTTTAACAATACCAATCGTTTGATTCTTTGGTATTCCTTAAATGTGGCCGCTGGGGTGGCCGGTATGTGGAGTTTCTACGGACTATCTTTAATTAGCATCTCTCCCTACATAGGATTAGCCTTCGGTCAAATATTGCTGACCCTTTTGTTGGAAAATAAAAAAGGCCGGATTGTTTCGGGTGTTCTTGCTATTTTAATGCTGGGTATTGCTTATCAACCTTCCATAGTTCAAGAAGAAAAAACAATTTGGTCGCCATATCAAAAATTAAGCCTATCCAGTCAATCGGAGAAATCTGATTTGCCGCCCGGTTATTTATTGAAAGTTAACAACGTTGGCTATATGGGGCTTCTAGATCTTTCTAACGCCTATAAAGAACAGGTGGATGAGCGTTTGGCAAACCAAGAACTGCCGAAAAATTTTGACCTACGGTTTGCTGATCAATATGAATTGCCATTTCTTTTTAAACCGGCACCGGAGCGAGTTTTAATTATTGGCTCGGGCGGAGGCAACGATGTGGCCGCCGCTTTAAGAAAAGGAGCGGACAGAATTGATGCCATTGAGATTGACCCCAAAATCGCAGAATTTGGAAAGATTTACCACCCCGAAAAACCCTACCAATCGCCTAAAGTAAATTTAATCATTGATGACGGCCGTTCTTTTTTCAAAGGTAGCAAGGAAAAATATGACCTTGTAATTCTGGGTCTGGCTGACTCTCATGCCCTCACTTCTTCGTTGACCAATGTCAGGTTGGACAACTTTCTTTACACCCAAGAAAGCTTTTCCGAAATCAAAAAAATTTTGAAGCCGGATGGAGTGCTAGCCGTTTCTTTTGATGTGCGGCGGCCATGGGTTGGAGCAAGAATAAAAAAAGGCCTTGCCGATTCTTTCGGCCGTTCTCCCGAAATTTTTAACTTTCAAGACATCAATATTTTCGGCTGGGGAGGGGTACTTTTTTTGGCCCAAAATTCATCGGGAACAATAGAAGCGGCTTTCCAAAACAATCCTGATTTTGAAAAATTCATAAACAGCCGTAAAGCTGACTTTAACCAAGAAGTTAAACCCTTAACCGATAACTGGCCGTATCTTTATCTTGACCAGCCCCGCTTGCCTAAAATTCATTTGATAATTTCAGCTTTGCTTTTTCTTTTTTTCCTGCCTTTCGGCAAAAAACTTTTTATGGGGAGCCGTTTTAGTTGGCCGATGTTTTTTCTGGGCGCCGGATTTCTGCTCTATGAATTTTTCAATATCAGCCGGACCGGCTTGTTATTCGGCAACACCTGGACCACAAATTTATTCACAATTACAGCAATTCTATTTTTTATTTTATTGGCGAATTTTCTGCATGCAAAACGTCCAATACCTTTGAAGGCTTCTTTTGCCGGGATTATTCTGTCTCTTGCTTTACAATTTATTATTCCGCTTGACTACTTCAACTCTTTTAATTTCTTTTTTAAAACAGTTTCAGCGTCCATTGTTTTAAATTTGCCGTTTTTCTTTTCCGCCTTGGCATTTATAGCTCTCTTCGCCCGGGCGCGGGAACGATCATCAGCACTCGCCAGCAATCTGATCGGCAGCGGCATAGGCGGGATACTTTCATTTGTAAGTTTTCTGTTCGGTCTGTCATCGCTTTTGATTGTCAGTCTGATTTTTTATATCTCAGCAATTTTTCTTCTCTTGTTTCGCGAAAGGGTAAAATAGTTTTAAAACTGGCCGTCTTTGTTCTATAATAACAAAGAGATTGTCTAACTTCCATGTCGGTTACAATCTCGGTTTGCAACTTCGGAAGTTAAGAGGTTTGTGAACTTCTATGACTTACTTAAGAGGTTGTCAGACTTCTCTGGTTGCCTAACCTCGGTTTGCAATATCGGCAATTCAGAGACTTCAGACTTCGTTGGCTTACTTACTATGTACTACCCCATCTTTCTTTTAGTTATGCTTGTCACAGCTTTAATTATTGAAAAAGTGTTCCATGAGCATCTCTTTCACTCTTTTAAAGAAAGGTCCCTGTGCATTATCATAGCCGTTGTAGCAATAATGGTATGGGATTTTTATGGAATACCCAGAGAACACTGGATTTTTACAGGCAAAGGTATTTCTGGAATTTTTATTGGACCGATGCCAATAGAAGAAATCGGGTGGACTCTGTTTGTGCCCTATCTTTGGGTCACTATTTATATTGCAATACACAGTATTTTTGATAAGAAAAGAAACAAAAACAAATGGAAGAGCTGATTATTTTAATTTTTTTGTTTGCGGCAACCGTTGTCTTGGAAATAAAGTACAAGCTGGTTTTGTACCACTCAAAAAAAGAAAGAGTATGGACGACTCTGGTTGTGCTTATAATTATGATTGCGGAAGAACAGCTGGCGAGGATAAACGAAATCTGGCTTTTCCCCGGCCCGGGAATGACGGGTATCTACATTTACGGTTTGCCGTTAGATTTATATCTTTTTTATGTCATTTTGCCCTATTTCGTTTTTGTAGTTTTTGAACTCATCCACAAAAAAATGGATAAAAATCGGTAAACTCAACTGTGCAACTTTTTATCTCCAAGTTCATGTTTCTTCCACAAGTCAATATGTGGATTTATAACCCCCGTTTTCTTTTGAATATTTTTACTCCACTTTTGATTACCTAGATACCAAGTCACTGTTTCCGCCAGCATTTTTTTAAATTTATATTTTGGTCTCCAACCAAGTTCTTTTGTAATTTTAGCATGGTCAATAGCGTATCGCCTATCATGACCCGGGCGATCAGCTACAAAGGTTATTAAACTCTCTGGCTTGTTGAGTATGCCAAGAATCATCTTGGCTATTTCTAAATTGCTATGCTCCTCATCAGCTCCCATGTTATAGACATCTCCTGCTTCACCATCAAACAAAACCTTGGTCAGACCCTCAACATGATCCAAAACATATATCCAGTCTCTGATATTTTTGCCGTCGCCATAAAGAGGCAAAGATTCATTTTTCATCGCCCTTGAAGTAAAAAAGGGGATTAATTTTTCTGGATACTGATAAGGTCCAAAATTATTAGAGCAGTGAGTGACTACTAGTGGCAATTTCCATGTAAAATGATAAGACCGGCAAAGAAGATCTCCGCCAGCTTTAGTAGAGGAGTAAGGTACATTAGGCTGATACTGGGTATTTTCGGTAAATTTTCCCTTTGAGCCTATGGACAGACTGCCATAGACTTCATCGGTAGAAACAAATAATGCTTTCTCTATGCCATATTTTTTTATTGCTTCCAGTAAAACAAAAACTCCATAGACATTTGTGTCTATAAACTCTTTAGCGCCGACGTGAATACTCCTGTCAACGTGAGTTTCCGCAGCAAAGTTAATTAAAAAATCCGGTTTGTATTTTTTAAAAACAGTCTCAACTTTCTTGGCATCAGCAATATCTCCCTTAACAAAAGTGTAGCGTTTTTTAAATTTTGGGTTTAGTGAAATATCGGAAAGATTTTCCTTATTGCCGGAATAGGTAAGTTTGTCCAAGTTAATGACCTGCCAATCGGGATAGTTATTTAAAAAATGTCTAACAAAATGTCCGCCTATAAATCCGCAGCCACCGGTAACTAAAATTGTTTGATGTCTCTTCATTTTCCTATGTGGTGCCGGTGGTGGGAGTCGGACCCACAATCCCTTACGGGCGACGCATCTTAAGTGCGTTGCGTATGCCAATTCCGCCACACCGGCATTAGTTATATAAAGATCTTTTTAGTGTTTTTATCTCTGTTTTTTCCTCTGTGCGTTAACTGCAAGCTATGACAATTTGGGCAGAGTATCCTTAGGTTTTCTAAACGATTATCGTGCCTATCACCATTAATATGATCTAGTTCTAACGGGATCCTATTATCAACTGACTTTTTTGACCATCCACACTCTTCACAACTCATACTTTTAAGATTAACCTGAAAAAGTCTCTTTTTTAACTTAAAGCTTTGATAGGTACTGTTTCTGATTAATATTTTCTCCAACGGTATTAGTGGTTTTCCGAGTCCACGTAGACCCTTATTCCAAGCCTTGCCTTTAAAATGTTTCGTACTGAAGTTGTTTTCTTCAATATATTTCTTTAGCTGTTCATAATTACCACCAGCTTCCCTCAACTTCAACTTTGCCAAAACTTGCCTATAGCTAGGAGATTTTTTGACTGCTTCTCGCAGTTGCTCTGTCGTCCAAGTTCTCTTTTTGCCCATAACTGAATTGTAACAAACGGAAGACGCATGGCAAAGACAAGTTATTAACGTATGCCAATTAAAATACTTTTAACTAAAGAAAGGTTATCTTCTTTACCTTTTCTTCTTAGCCCATTCTATAGCTTGAGCCAAAGAATGAAAAGTGCCGGCATCAACCCAAAAGCCTTTTACAAATTCTGCTTTCATTTTTTTGTCGTTAATGTAAGCATTATTCACATCGGTAATTTCTAACTCACCACGAACCGACGGTTTAAGCGTGCGGATAATATCAAACACTTTTGAATCATACTGATATAGACCGGTAACAGCAAAGGGGGAGAGCGCTTTTTTGGGCTTTTCAATTACAGCCGAGACCCGTTTACCTTTCAATGTTGCCACACCGAATCTCTCCGGATCAGGAACTTTTTTTAAAAATATTCTTGCTCCTTCCTTAAAAGCTTTTATCGCTTCGGGAAAACTCTCTTCAAAAATGTTGTCACCCAAGATTACGGTCATCAAATCTTCGCCGACAAATTCTTCGGCCAACAAAAGTGCGTGGGCAATTCCTATGGCTTCTTCTTGAACTTTGTAAGTAAAATTCGCACCAAAGTCCCTACCTGAACCAAGATATTCTATAAAATCCCCCGAATGTTCACGGCCCGAAACAATAAGAATGTCTTTGATGCCGGAGCGAAGCAAAGTATTAAGAGGATACTCAATCAAAGCCCGATCAAAAACGGGCAACAAATTTTTATTTATCAGGTTGGTTAATGGCCTCAAGCGTATACCATTACCGCCTGCCAAGATGACACCCTTCATAGAGGCGCCGATGGGACTTGCACCCACGAATCGCGGTTTTGCAGACCGCTGCGTTAGCTACTTCGCCACGGCGCCATCTTAATTTTTAACTTTTTCAATTAAAGACTGTCTAACTTCGACGGTCAAGATAACCTCGGTTTTCAACTTCGGAAGCTAAGAGGTTTCTTTTATTCGACGGGTTACGTTTTCTATTTTCGCCGCCCTTTCTTCTGTTTCGTCCAGGACAAAAAACAATTTGGGTACCGGACGCATTTGCAGTTTCTTGTTAAGTGTTTGTTGAAAAAAATATATGCTTCTGTTGATACTCTCCAGAGCCTGCCGGCCGGCGTCCAGAGGAAAAACAGAAACATAAACCCTAACGTGGTTTAAATCTTCAGAAACAACCGCCCTGGTAACTGTAACCAGAGCTTCAACATCAAGATCAAGTTCGCGATGCAAAATCTTGCCCACTTCATCTCTAATCAAATCATTTATTTTTTCCCGACGATGAGAGTCCATGATTATAGAGATTTTTTAATTCTTTCTTCTTCATAAACCTCCAGGATGTCTCCTTCTTTAACAAACATATTTGGAGCGATTGGCTGGCCGAAATCAACTCTTAAACCGGCTTCCAAACCTTCTGCAACTTCTTCCACATCCGCTTTTTGCTGTTGAAGCTGTCCGAGTTTTCCTTTCGTTATTACATTACTGTTTCTAGTCACCTCAATCAATGCGCCTCTCTTGATTTTACCAGAAATCACTTTTCCTCCCACAACCTGATTTTTAGGGTCCTTTTTGAATAAGGCCAACACCTTAAGCCTACCCAAGGAAATTCTATTAATTTCCGGATCTAAAAGGTCGGACATCTTTCTTTTTACCTCCTCCACCAGCTCATAAATTATGTCAAAAGATTCTACCACTATCCCATCCCTTTCCGCCATTTGACGGAGAGAACTACTGGCCGGAACATGAAATCCCACCACCATAGACTTTGTCGCTATGGCTTTTTTGATGTCACCTTCCGAGATGTTGCCAATGCCAAAATCCACAACTTTGTATCCGACTTCTTCTGATTTTATTGTTCTCAAAACTTGGTCAATTGCCTCAAGAGAGCTTGAGACGTCAGCTTTAACTATTAAATTCAGACTTTTATTTTTACTCTTTTCCGGCCCGCTTGCTTGAATAAAAATTACCGGCCGGCCAAGAATTGAATTCTCTTTAGCTAACTTCAAAGCTTCTTCTCTGGAATCACTTCTCTTCACAACTTCGCCCAAAACCGGAGAGCTGGCCCAACCCAAAACTACCGCCGGCTGTGACGGACCAGCCTTAGTCAAATTCCTACCTAAGAAATCCGCCATTGATTTAATTCTAACTGCTTCCGGGCCGGTTATAATCCAGTCATTTGTATGAAAGAACCCGCTTTTGACTAAAATGGTAGCCACATGACCGCGTCGATTATCCAAATAGGAATCAATTATAACTCCCGTAGCAGAAGCATCATCTGATTTAAGCTCTTCCAATTCGGCTACTAAAAGAATCATCTCCAACAAAGAATCTATACCTTGACCGGTTTTCGCTGAAACTTCTATTACCGGCGTCTTGCCGCCCCACTCTTCTATGAAAACATTGTTTTCTGAAAGTTCCTGCTTAACCTTCTGCACATTAGCGTTTTCTTTGTCTACTTTATTTATGGCGACAATAAAAGGCGTCTTAGTCTCTTCAATAATTTTGATGGCTTCCTTTGTCTGAGGTTTTACACCCTCATCGGCGGCCACAACTAAAATTGCCACGTCAGCCACATTAGCACCTCTGGAGCGTATGGCTGAAAAAGCCTCATGACCGGGAGTGTCCAGAAAAGTTATGGTGCGCAAGCTCGGCAGTGCAATATCGGAGGTTGGTTGGTTGTCTTTAGTTGACACTTCTACCTGATAAGCACCGATGTGCTGGGTAATCCCACCTGCTTCTCCTTCGGCAATTTTGGTTTTACGAATGTAATCCAAAATTTTAGTCTTACCATGGTCAACATGTCCCAAAACAACCACAATTGGTGGTCTGGTTTGAAAATTTACCTTTTTTTCCTGTGTTTCTGCCATATTAGAAGTTCAGAAAATATAGCATTTTAAAGTGTTTTGGGCAAATAAAAAAACCGTCCCTTAGGGACGGTGTCGGTTGCCTGATACCGGCAACTTTTTATAAGTTTAGCTACTGGCTGTTATGGTCCAATCCAGAAAAGCCTCCTGAAGCATATTTACCGTCAACAAATTTGCTCACAAGCATTAATTTGCATTGGGGTTTATTAATTTCTGAACCTTTTCTTCCACTGACGTAGAAAAAATTTCTTTAGGTTTATCTTTGTATATTTCTTCTATAATTCGCCTGCATATTGGAGCGGCAAGCAAACCTCCGGTCTGTCTGGCACCAATGCTTTTGGGCGTGTCATAGCCAAGCCTGACTCCAACCGTATAACCACGAGCACCGGGGGTAAAACCAAAAAACAAAACGTCGCGGGATTCGTTTGTTGTTCCCGTCTTGCCGGCAACTTTCTGTTCTATGCCCTTGAAAGTAAGTTTGGCTGTTCCTATTTCCGTAACCGCTCTCATCAAAGCCGTCATATCTTCTGCAACCTCGGGAGAAAGAACATTTTTTGCTGCCGGCTCTTTCTGATAAAGAATTTTGCCTTCAGAGTCGGCAATTTCGTAAACAATAACCGGTTCGTAGTAAGAACCCTGGTTTGGAAAAACAGAAAAAGCCGCTGTAAGCTCCAGCAGACCCACCGACGAAGCACCGATAGCAGTCGGCAAATAAGGATCAAGTTTGCTTTTTATACCCATCTCATGAGCCGTTGCTATGACATCTTTGATACCGATTCTGCTGGCTAGAAATATTGTCGCAACATTTCTAGAAAGCACTAAACCCCGCCAAAGGTCAATAAAACCCATAAAATCCGGGTGTGACTTTTCACGAAAGTTTTTAGGACTCCACCATTTAAGGACTTTGCCATGAAAACTTATTTTCCCAGGCAAGTGGATTGGACAGTCACAGATTTTGTCATAGAAACTCCAACCTTCTTTCAAGGCGGTAGCATAAGTAAAAATTTTAAAAGCCGAACCCGGTTGCCGAATGGCAGACTGTTGGACAGCGCGGTTGTACTTGGTTTCGGCAAAATCATGCCCACCGACAACAGCCACTATTTTGCCGGAAAAATTCTCAATCACCACTACCGCACCCTCGAGTTTTTCTTTGTCGTTTTTCCAATCCGAGTTTAATTTTGCCAAATGTTCCTTCAGAACTTCGGTTACAGTTTTCTGTATGCGGCTGTCTATGGTAGTTTTAACTTTCAAGCCGCCATTGTGCCATATTTGGTCCCGGTTGTAGCCTTTTTCCAAGAGTGTTCTTCTCGCAAAATCTTTGGCATAGTCAAAACTCGGTTCTGTTTTGGAAATGTTCAAGTTAATTGCCTCAAGTTTGAAACGTTCATATTCTTCTTTTGTTATAAATTTGTTTTCGGCCATCAGCATCAAAACCCGGTTTCTTCTTTCAACAGCCGCTTTTTCCTGATTTATAGGCGAAAACCTAGCGGGGGACTTGATTAACGCTGCCAAAACTGCCGCTTCAGGGACAATTAAGTCCTTCAACTCTTTGCCAAAATAGTAGCGGCTGGCTTCAACTACGCCGAAACGGCCGTGGCCTAAATAGACATAGTTAACATAGGTTTCAAAAATTTCTTCTTTGCTATAATGCTTCTCCAACTGCACAGCCAAACGGGCTTCTTTCCACTTTCTTTTATATCCCATTTCTCTGTTTTTGAATTCGGGCACCTCATCTTCGTAGAGCAAGCGGGTTAGCTGTTGAGTGACGGTGCTTGCTCCCGAAACCGTCCTTCTGGCCAGCGTGTTGTGAACGAAAGCCCTGACTATAGAGATTGGGTCAATGCCGAAGTGATAAAAACTGTAAAAAAACCTTTCATCTTCAGTCGCAAGTACGGCGTTTTTGACAAGCGGAGGAATATCTTTGAATTTTACCGGATCACGGTTTTCATAAAAGAATCTGCCGGCAATTTTTTCGTCTTTGGAATAGATATAGGAAGAACGGTTAAGTTTCAGGTCAGAAAGCTTTTTGACATTCGGCAAATCGCTTGTTTTAAGATACACGTACAGGAAAAAAACGCCGCCAGCGGCTATTGCCAAGACGACTATCACGCAAAACATCAAAAACAAGTAAAGGGCAATTTTCTTAAGTAATTCCACCTGCTGCCTCTTTTCAAAGTTCAATTTTTACTGTTGAATAAGTTATCACTACTGGAGGTCTTTGACAATGGTTGAAAAAAGAGCCGATATTGCTGTAATTGGCGCGGGGGTTGTGGGCTGCGCAATCGCCAGACAGCTGTCTATAACTAGACCTAGCACAAAAATTGTTGTTTTGGAAAAACTAAGGAGCGTTGGTCTGGAGACCAGCAGTTTAAACAGCGGTGTCTTACACTCCGGCATTCATCAAAATCCAAACTTTCTAAAGTCAAAACTAGCCAGAGAAGGCAGTAAGATGGCGGCCTATTACATGAAAATCCGCTCCCTGCCGGTGATGCACTGCGGGATGCTGATAGTGGTTTCTCAAGAGTCTCTAAGGCATGGGCTTTATAAAGAATGGCTAGATTTATGGCAACTGATAAAAAAGGGTAAAGAGCAAAAAATTAACTTAAAATTTTTGACACCACTTGGAATTAAAAAAATTGAGCCAAACATCAGAGCTCTCGGCGGTATTTTTATTTCCAACGTTTGGGTTATCGACCCGACAACTTTAGTTAATTCACTTTATAAAGAGGCTCAAGCAAATGGCGTCAGTTTCTTTTTTGAAAGTCCGGTTATTTCAGCAGACAAAACCAATGGCACCTATCTGCTTTCAACGCCCAACAAAGAGTTCTCTGCAAAAAAAGTAGTCAATGCGGCGGGTCTTTACGCCGACGAGGTTGCCCGAATGGCCGGTTTTGCGGAATATAAAATCTACCCTTGGCGAGGTGAATATTATGAAGTAATAGGAGAAAAGAAAAAATTGGTCAGCCGTTTGGTTTATCCGGCACTGCCCGCCAATTATCCCGGAAAGGGAATTCACTTTAGTCCCAGAGTTGACGGCAGATTATTCGTAGGCCCGAATGCCCGACCAGTTCCCAGAAAAAATTTTTACATAGAATGCAAAACTTCTGTTGCAGAATTTTTAAGGGCTGTCCAGCGCTTCTGTCCGCAAATTAAAGAAGAAGATTTGGTTTGGGCCTATTCTGGCATCCGACCCAAACTGACTAACGCCGCCGAAGAATCGGACTTTATAATAAAGTTAGACAATCAGAACCCCCACTGGTTGAATCTTGTCGGCGTTGAATCACCCGGACTTTCTTCTGCTATGGCCATTGCTGAATATGTAGAAAAGCTTTTCAAAAGCTAACCCACTTAACAGTGGGTTTTTTATAACTGGCGGTGTGTAGAGGAGTCTCCTTCGCCTCTCGTCGCGCCGTCGCGCTCCTCGGGCTAGGCACCATCTCGCGGTGACCGCTGGTGCGGTCACATCGCTCCGATGTTCGACTCCCACCACCTCTATTCCAAGACGGATTTAAACGTGCCTAAAGGCACCTTCAAATCCGTATGCGGAGGGTAGAGGAGTCGAACCTCTAAGGGCTTGCGCCCGGCGGTTTTCGAAACCGCTGCCATACCATTAGGCGAACCCTCCAGACTTAGTAAATTAGCATTTTTAAGGTCTTTTTTCAACAAAAAAGCGGATTTATTTCCGCTCATTTATACACTCCTCAAAATCCCCAAAAAAAGTCGGTACCGGAAAAACCATAACATGAAGACAGTTGTTATAAAACTCGTCTCTGACATGGATAAGGTTTAGATTCTGTAATTCCAGCAGATATTCCTTTAGCCAGCATAGTTCATCTCTTATTAAGTCCTTGGTGCTAATGTCAAAAGTTGCACCGGTAAGATGGCTGGACTGACGGTCAAGATTTTCCTCGTCCCAAATCGCATTTGGATTCCTTCTGGCCAAAGCTTTCTGATATTTTCTATGCCTAACAAGGCCCGTAATTTTGACTTTCTTTTTACTTCTCTTCTTGATCTTCTGGGTATGTTCGTAAAAATCCTTGCTAAGTTGATTGATAAAAACCAAAGTCCAGGGACTTATGAAATGGGTTCTTTTATCCAGACTTGGGTCAACAAAAAAATACTGCGTAGATGACGGAACGGAAACCAATTTCTTTAACCGCACGGCTTCTTTAACCTCTGACTCGTTCTCAAACCGCTGAAGTTTCCAGAGATCAACCACAAAATTCTGCTTCTCCAACGAGTATTTGCCGAAAAAAGCTTCTTTAAAATCTTTGGCAGAATACTTTGAATTACAGCAACAATAAACCCTTGCTTCAGTATGTGCTGCTGAACAAAAGAAAAAAAACAAAAAACTTAAAAGAACTTTTGCCATTGATGCGCTCCGATTTGTAAAGTTTCACCTTTGTGGACCTACCGGGATTCGAACCCGGGACTAGCCCATGCCATGGGCTCGTGTTACCCCTATACCATAGGCCCTCTATAGGTTGCATTTAGTACTCTAATTATCGCGTCAATTTCGTTATATATTCCAGCATTAAGCAAATCAATTTTACAAACTCCTGGATATTTTTTCTTTTTAGTAGGCTTACCGATTGTTCGCTTATCAACTCTAGCTTTATAAAACTTGTTCTGCGGTATATTAGTAACCTTAGACCAGAAATGCTCTAGTTTTTTAATATTCTGATCAGCCCTACATTGTAGCGTACACCTAAAACTATCCTCGTAAAATTTAAAGCAAAATCTAAGCAAAACCAGAAAGAGGCTTATTATCTTAGGGTCTGAGTTGGCAAAAGATAAAGACCCTCTCTTGCCTTTTGATCCTTCGGCTGCATAAAGCAAGGAAAGGGCAATTTTGGCTACATCTTTGTTTTTTAATTTATCTAATAGATATCTATTTTTTTGAAAAAGAGAACTTAGATATTTTTCTCTTTTGGCCTTATTAACTGCAACCGCAATCAACCTACCACGTTCACCAGACTCTTTAACAATTTTGCATATTTTGTCCTTATAGTAATCTGGAAGAGATACATTTCTACACCAATAAGATAGCGTACTTTTAGGAATGTCGGACTTTAAAATTGCGCGAATCTCGCTAAAGGTCTTCCCATTCTTTCTTTCTTTAATAACCCTTTCCTGCAGGTAACTGTGGTTTGAAAGCATGTTTTAATTGTACCACAGAGCTTGTCCACGAGCAAAAAAGTAAGTACGCTCTGACGTTGACTGCTCCGCCGCTGAGCTACAGGCCCTTTTTTAATAAGTGGAGAATCTTTTTTCTTTAAATTTTTTGTCGCTTTGCTTTTTGCTCTCCTTGTCATACCAATCTATAATATTTAAAGCGTCTGCGTAGTTTTCATCCATCAATTCTGCCGGTACATCCACCCCTTTAAGCACCTTTTTAATCGCCGCAAAAACTTTTTCTCTCTCGAATTTATGGTCTTCGGAAGCAACCATACCAAAACTCGGATTGTTTTTGCGCAACTCTGTCAAGCGTCCTGCCTTGTAGCGTCTAAAAATATTAATGACATCATTCAGTTCCGAGTCACTCAACTCTTTCAGGCCTCTTGAAAAATCCGACTTAATTTCAACTCTTGGCCCGGAAAACTTATCTTCTCTTTTTTCTGTTTGCATATTAGTTAACATTTAAAATTTCAATTGAAAAATATCACAAAAGTGATAGAATGGCAACCGACGGCGTGAAAACTCGGCAAAGAAAAATATCGGCAGATAAGAGATTTGTGGATTTCGTCAGCTTACTGCCCTCGTAGTTCAATGGACAGAACAAGACACTCCTAGCGTCTAGATCCATGTTCGACTCATGGCGAGGGCACAAAGATAAATGAAACTACCCGAAGAAGTAAAATTGATTTTAGAAAAGCTAACTGAAAACAATTTTCAGGCTTTTGTTGTTGGTGGCTGTGTGCGCGATTTATTGATGGGCAAAGAACCAAAAGACTGGGACGTAACAACAAATGCCAAGCCCGAAGAAATACAAAAAATTTTTCCTGACAGTTTTTATGAAAACGAGTTTGGTACGGTAGGCGTAAAGGTTTCAAGGAAAGTAAGCCCTCCGAATGCCGATATTGCAAATTCTCTTCAAGTAGTTGAGGTTACTACCTACAGAACCGAGTCCAAATACACCGACAAAAGACATCCCGACAAAATTGAATTTGCCGACAAGCTTGAGGACGATTTAAAAAGAAGAGACTTCACTGTTAATGCACTGGCCATGGACAGTGAGGGAAATATTATTGACCTTTTTAATGGGCAGAATGATTTGAAAAAAAAGATTGTTAAGGCCGTCGGCAATGCCGAAGAAAGGTTCTCTGAAGACGCTTTGCGCATGATAAGAGCAATAAGACTGGCTACGGTATTGGGCTTTGAGATTAAGACTGAAACACTGAAAGCCATCAAAGCAAAGCACTTACTAATGCAAATAATTTCAAAAGAGAGAATCAGGGATGAATTTGTAAAAATTATAAATTCTCCAGAGGCAAAAGCCGGCATGGAGTTGTTAAGAGAGACTGAACTAATGAGATATGTTGTTCCGGAAATCCTTGAAGGAGTCGGGGTGGAACAGAACCTCCACCATATTTATACTGTCTGGGAACACAACGTCCGTGCTCTGCAATATGCCTGCGATAAAAACTATTCCACCGAAGTAAGGCTGGCTTCTTTACTGCATGATATCGGCAAACCCAGAGCAAAAAGAGGGGAGGGTAGAAATTCCACTTTTTATGGACACGAAGTTGTGGGAGCCAGAATGACTGCTCAAATTCTTGATCGTTTGAAATTGTCCAAAAACCAGACAGATAAAATCACTAAATTGGTCAGATGGCATCTTTTCTATTACAATGTCGGCGAAGTTACCGAAAGCTCGGTTAGACGCTTGGTTGCTAATATAGGCAAGGAAAACGTTGAAGATTTGATTAAAGTCAGGGAGGCCGACCGTATTGGTTCCGGTACACCCAAGGCCAAGCCCTATAAGCTCCGCCATTTACAGTTTGTAATTGATAAAGTGGCCCGAGATCCAATATCTCCAAAGATGCTTAAAGTTAACGGCAACGATATTATGAAACTCTTAGATATGGTTCCCGGACCAAAAATCGGTCTGATTATGTCCGCATTAATGGACGAAATACTTGACGACCCGACCAAAAATACCAAAGATTATTTAGAAAAAAGGGTAGAGGAACTAAGCAAACTTCCAGACAAAGAACTTCTGAACTTGGGTCAGCAGGGAAAATCCAAGCTGGCTGAAGAAGAAGAAAAAGAAGTGGAGAAAATTAAGCAAAAGCATTTTGTAAGTTAAATTTTCGGGCTGTAGTGTACCGGCAACACGGGTCGTTCGGGTCGATCAGACAGAGGGTTCGATTCCCTCCAGCCCGACAACATGAGTTTATATTTATCAAGAATAACTAGGCTTGGGCCTATAGCACAGTGGTAATGCGCCGCATTTTCACCCCGTTAGAAATGCCTCTGGGCCAGTAGCTCAGCGGCAGAGCACTGCATTCGCATTGCAGGGGTCGGGGGTTCAATTCCCCCCTGGTCCACCAGCATTTCTAACGGGGCGCAATTGCAATAGAGATGGGGGATTCTCCCTAATTTTTTAACGCTCGTTATGCCTTCGGCATAAACACTCGCTAAAATTAGGAGTTAAAGTGAAGTAGTTCATTTTAACTGCCCCTAGGTCCACCAAGAGAAATTAAAGATTAAAAAATCACGCGAGAATGCGTGATTTTTCTAAAGAACTATTTAAACTCGGGCTCTTTTGCGAATTTCTTCAAAGGTCTGGTCAACAAGAAGGACGCCATTGCGAAAAACTTCTGTGAGCTGGTTGGGCAAAACATTACCGTCCAACCTTACTGTCTTAAATGTACCATCAACATCTCTAATCAAGGCCAATCGGCCGCTTTTAGATTTTTTGTCTGGGTCAGTAACTGGGTTTTTAGAAACATCACGCCACTGATCACCAACACAAACCGCACTACACTTAAAAGCAAATTTCTGTGAGTCCCGATTGACTTTCTGAAGAAGACCACCACCAGAACCGAACGTTATATTATCTGCAGACCAATTTCTGTCTTTAACTGCTTCCAAAACGGAGCCAATCATATCGTGGTCAATTCCATCTCCTTGAATAACTCTAACGTGAGGATCCAGTATACGATAACCTTTTTTATTCAGAGAAGAACCAAAAGCTTCACCGAGAATATCCAGAATCTCCGGCACGATGTCTGGTGGATTACCACTATCTGGCCTGATAACCACAACACCATTTCTGGACAAAACCTTATCACGTAGTTGCTTGCCCCAAATATTTCGACAAGCGTTAAAAACATCGTAGCTGTCACTTACCACCGCCACTAAGCCTTCGGGAAACTGGGTAAGCATATTGTCATAAGCATAAACTTCGTTCTCCCGACCCCAGGAAGTAATAGTGCTATGTTCGGCAGCCGGAACTGAAAAACCGGCCATTTCTTCACCATAATATTCTTCCAGAAGTTCTATTGCCGCTAAGGTATCCGTCCCCTTGAAGTTAACCAGATGGCTGGCACCTCCAATCGCAGCCGACTCAACACTAGTGCTTCCCCTAAAACCAAAATCATGAAGCTTAAAGTCAATCAGGTTTGGGTCACCAGTATCTTCTAGGTACTTAAGGATTAGCTTTCTGGACATGCGACTATTTGTACAGACAGTTGAAGGATACCAGGACTGAACAAGCACTGTCTCAAAGTAACTTGTCAACCACCGGCAGTTTGGATCGGTACTTTCAACAGTCATAAGAACATTGGATACGGGGACAGTTGAACCCTCAAGAACCGCCCGGATTGAAAGTGGCGGAGTGCCACCATATTCATTAAGAATATATTTCCAGCCGCGTTCATAGAAAATAGCATTGTTGTTAAAGTGTCTTGAAAAAAAAGTCGAAGCTTTTTCTAGATTATCTTTAGTAACCCTAGCATTAACAAAGTGCTTTTTCAGAATATATTGAAGGCCAAAGAAAGTAACCTCCGGCCAGCGCCCGCCACGACTCTCAAAGTAAGAGTGGACGTTGGTAACATTGTGGGGGTACTGAAAAGCATGCGAAACTTTATAACTATCCGTCAGTCCAATTATGCCAAGCCTTTTAAAGGTGCTTCTCATTCTTCTCTCCTTTTCTTTCTTTCAAATATTCAACAAGTCTTTGGCCCAGTTCCTTGTGCTCATCCACTAAAATTTCCGGAATTTTACTAATCGGAACCTTTATTAATTCTGCAATATCATCGTCCGCTTGAGGCTTACCAAAAACATAAGAGGCCAAATAAAAAGCGGTCAGAATTTTGTCGCCATGACCTCTGTAACGCCAATCATCAATCCGGAAGGAGCCCAGAAACTCAAGACCGCCTATTTCAACATGAGCTTCCTCGTTTACCTCACGCCGAACAGCGACTTCAAAGTTTTTGTCACTCGGATCAAGGAAGCCACCAATAAAGCGGGGACATTTTTCAGCAGGCTTTCGACAAAGCAAAACTTGAGCCTCACCTTTTCCGTTTTCCGGCTCCATAAGTATCGCCACGTCTATCGTCTGATGAGAAATCAAACGCCGATTAGTACAGGCATAAATAACACCCGCTCTGAAGTCCGCCGAATCACGAATATTTTGAGCAATCTCTTCTCTTGTCTCTGTGGCCGAAGGAACAACTACTGTCTCCAGCTCAACAATCGGCCACTTACCAAAGTAATGACCGACAAAACTGTCGCGCGAACCGTAAAGAATCGCTTGACTGTTTGGAAATGCTTGACTAATAACTTTATCCAATCGCTTTGACCATTCCTGATCAGAACCTGTATCATGAATCGGCATAATAGTTGCCCACGGAAAAGCACTTTGCATCATCCGGGCTCTGGTAGGATAGTCCAGCGGATCTTCAGCCGAAAGCTGGACAGAGCTGCAACCCAGACAAATTAAAACTTTGCCATGTCTCTTGTGAACTTCCTCTATCAAGTTACTGTGGCCCTGATGAGGCATATCCACCTGAAACCTACCGACAATAACCCCAACTTTACTCACAAAAGCACCTCCTTTCATAACAATTTATTAAGAAACTCTTGGCCAATGAAGGCCAAGCTTTAGCGTCTAAAGCCAAAGCTTGAACTTCATTAAGCCTGAAGTTTTAAATTATTTCAACCAGCTTAAGTTTGTCACTTTTAAAACGATAAAGAGCTGCCGGACGGTTAGCCAGACCTCTTAACTCTTCTTTAACTGGCAGTAATATTCGCAAGGACAATATTTTTTTTCTGAAATTGCGTCTGTCCAGTCTTTTGTGAAGAATCGTCTCGTATAGATTCTGCAGTTCTGTTAGAGTAAATCTCTTGGGCATGAGAGTGAAGGCTATATTGGTGTAAGTTAATTTGGATTTAAGCCTTTCAAATGCAAATTTAATTACTTCTGCATGATCATACGCCAAGTGGGGGAGTTCCTTGACCGAAAACCAGCAAGCCTCATACTTTTGATCCGAATCCTTTTTATATTTCAACTTCGCCTCTTGACCCAAACCAAGATAAGCAACCGCCACAACCCTACCTCTCGGGTCTCTGTGAATACCGCTGAAAGTGTAAAGCTGTTCTAAATAAGCGTTTTTTACACCACCTTTTCCCCAGAGATGCCTCCAAGCCGCTCGATCAGCCGTCTCTTTAGGATCGATCAAACCGCCGGGCAAACCCCAATGGTTAGCATAATAAGGAGGACGATCAACTTTAATCAAACGAACCAAAAGCTCTTTATTTTCAAAGGTAAAAAGAGCTGTATCAGCTGCCAAGACCGCAAATTTAAGTTTTGGTGTCGGTTTTTTCATGATTGTTTGTTAGTGTATTATATACACATACTACTCCCGCTTAAAAAACCTGTCAAGCCCAGTAGTCAACTTTATATGTCTGTTGACTTTAATTAGTGTTAGTAATACACTATCTATATTAGTCCATCACCTATGCAAAGTCAAATAAAAACTATCGGTTTCTTTTATAGAGAGAATCATTCTCTTAGTAAAGTCTGGGAGAACAAGATTGTAAAATGGCTTAAAAATAAATATCCAAAAGTTAAAGTTGTCCGAAAGCACCCGGAATTTTTGATAGTTCTTGGAGGTGACGGCACAATACTGGAAGCAGTGAGAAAATTTGCTAAAAATACAGCTCCCACAATCTTGGGTCTCAATTTGGGTCATGTTGGTTTTTTAGCCTCAATAAGAAATCCGAAAAACTTTCTGACTGGTCTTGATAAGCTCTTTAAAGAAGGGCCCCGAATAATAAAAAAACTGATGGTGGAGGTTGAAGTAATCAGAAACAACAAAAAAGTATTCAGAACTAACGCCTTTAACGACGTTGTTGTTGAAAACCCTTTAGGGGTAGTGGAAATTGAGGTTAAAATTGAAAAAGATACAATTCAATGCGTTAGAGGCACCGGAGTTATGGTTTCTACAGCCAGCGGTTCAACAGCTTTCAACCTTTCAGCTCATGGACCAATCGTTATGCCGGATATAAAGTGCCTGATTGTGACTGAAATAATGGATCATAACATTCCGACACCCAGCATAATCGTTAAGCGGAACAGGGAAATAGAAATTAAAATCGCCAGTTTTAGGGAAAGAAAACTGATATCTTTAACCAAAACTAAAGAACCTTTTGATGTACTACTGATTGCCGACGGAGAAAACTTGTTTCCACTAAAAGAAAAGGATGCGGTTTTAGTCAGACGATCTTCGCGTTTAGTAAAGTTCGCTGAACTGGAAAAAAATTACTTTTTCAAAAGTCTGCAGGAAAAATTTTACTTCGGATAGTTTGTCCCCGTAGCTCAGCGGAAGAGCGCTTCCCTCCGAAGGAAGAGGCCGACCGTTCAAATCGGTCCGGGGATACAAATAAATCAGAGGGTCTGTTTTTTTTATTTTTAATCAGCTTGAAAATGTGCTAATGATAGAAGGTCATAAGCATATATGCCTAGGGGTCTTTTTGAAGGTTTAAACGAAAAACAATTAGAAGCAATACAGGCCACGGAAGGTCCTGTTTTGGTTATTGCCGCCGCCGGCAGCGGTAAAACCAAGGTTCTGACTCACCGAATTGCCCACCTCATTCAGCGAGGGATAAAACCAGAAAACATACTGGCGGTCACTTTCACAAATAAAGCGGCGGGTGAGATGAGAGAGCGAGTTCGCAATTTACTCAAAAACTCTTCTGTTTTACCGCTACTTGGCACATTCCATTCAATATCAGCAAGGTTGTTAAGAAACGAGCTCGGGAAACTTGATTTGCCTTATGACTCTAATTTCGTGATTTACGACACTGAAGACCAGCTGGGCGTTATCAAAAAGGTTATGGAGGAGTTGGAAATTGATAGTAAGAAAACAAATCCTCGGGCTATCCTTTCCAGAATATCGGAAGCGAAAACAAACTTAGCCGGACCAGAAGAGTATGTGAAATCCGCAAAAGATTTTTTCTCAAAAACAGTCGCCAGGATTTATCCGCTTTACCAAAAAAATCTTGAAACCAGCAACGCGATGGACTTTGATGATCTTCTTTTTTTGACAGTGAAAATGCTTAAACAAGAGAAAAACATACTGGAAAAATATCAAAACCTCTTTAGATATATCCTGGTTGATGAATACCAAGACACAAACAAACCACAATATCTTTTTCTGAAAATGCTGGCCCAAAAGCATAAAAATATTATGGCGGTGGGAGACGACTATCAATCAATATATTTATTCCGCCAGGCTGACATCCGTAATATTTTGAGTTTTGAAAAAGACTATCCGGAAGCTAAAATTGTTTTTTTGGAGCAAAACTATCGTTCCACCCAAAATATTCTGGCTGCCGCCCAGAACATAATCTCAAATAATAAGTTCCAGCGACATAAAAATCTCTGGACTGAAAATCAGGAAGGGGAAAAAATACTGCTCGCCGAACTCAGCAACGAAAGGGAAGAAGGCGGATTCATAACCGACGAAATAAAGAAGGGTCTGAAAACCGGCGCTGATTTGAACGACTTTTGCATCCTGTACCGAACGCACGCCCAGTCGCGTGCAATTGAAGAAGCCATGTTAAAAGCCGGTTTGCCTTACAAAATCATCGGCGGTTTAAAATTCTATGAGAGAAAAGAAGTTAAAGACATTTTAGCTTATTTGAGACTTCTGCTTAACCCGACAGACAACTTCAGTTTAGAAAGAATACACAACGTGCCAAGCAGGGGAGTAGGCAAAAAAACTTTTGAGAAGATATTGGAAACACAAAAACAGAAATCTTCCAAAAGCGTTTTTGAACTTTTCAAAGACCATAGAGAAGAATTAGACAAAAAGGCTTTATCCGGTTTAGCTTCGCTGAGCAAAACCATGAACAGCTTGGAAGAAAAACTGGACGAATTTTACCTCTCAAAACTTATAAAAAAACTTCTTCAGGAGATTGATTACCAAAAATTTCTTCAGGAAAAAACCGTTGACAGCGAGTCCCGCTGGGAAAACGTAAAAGAGCTTCTGACAGTTACGGCAAAATATGACAGTTTGAAATCCCGTGAATCTCTTCCGATTTTTCTGGAAGAAGTTTCACTTATACAGGAAACGGATCAAATCAAAAACCAAGAAAAAAATGTAACCCTCATGACGATGCACGCTTCCAAAGGTTTGGAATTTCCTACCGTTTTTTTAGCCGGCATGGAAGAAGGACTATTCCCTCATCCCAGGTCGACTCTTGATCCGGTTGAATTGGAAGAAGAGAGAAGGCTATGCTACGTCGGAATCACCAGAGCCAAAGAAAAACTTTACTTGACTCATTGTCAAAACCGCATGGTTTATGGCTCTTCACAATTCAACCCAATCTCAAGATTTGTTTCTGAAATACCAGAGGACTTTGTCTCCGAAAACGCAAAAAAACCATTTAGGCGAGATTTTAATTATGAGGACTTCATAGATTATGATTAAAGATAAAATAGTGAATAAAAAATATCAACCATCTTCCGACATTGCACTGCCGAGCTTTAGCGCCGTCAGCAAAAGTAAACCAAAAAGGGACTTCGCCAAAGGCGCGGAATGTCAAAGACAAGCTCAACATCGGCATCGGGACGCCAAAAAACTAGGACAAAACTTTCTAAAAAACACCGGAATACTTAAATCCATCGTTGGGATGGCTGAAATTTCAGCCGACGATATTGTTTTGGAGGTAGGCGCCGGCACGGGTCTGCTCACAGAGAAGCTAGCCGAAACCGGAGCCAAAATAATTGCTGTTGAAAAAGACCGGAACTTGATTCCGATTCTGGAAACCAAGTTTAAAAATCAAAAAAATGTTACAATAATTGAAGGCGATATATTAAGGTTCGACCTTAATCTGACCAAGGTCGAACCTTGGAAATACAAGGTAGTGGGAAACATTCCGTATTATCTAACTTCGCATTTGATAAGAAAAGTTTTAGAAGATTGGCCCACACCAAAACTAATTTTGTTCATGTTACAAAAAGAGGTGGCTCAAAGGATAGTTGCCAAACCTCCGAAAATGAACTTGCTTGCCTTATCTGTCCAGCTTTATGCGGACGCCCAGATAATGAGGAGCGTCTCAAAGAAAAATTTCTGGCCAGAACCAAAAGTTGATTCAGCTTTAATAAAAATACTGCCTAAAGACCGAGACGCAAAAGAAAAAAATGACATTGAAAAGATTTTGAAATTAGCTCGTTTGGCTTTTAGCGGTAAAAGAAAACAAATACTAAACAGTCTTTCAACCGGATTAAAAATTCCAAAGGAAAAACTTATCGGTACACTTCAGGAAGCCGGCATTGACAGCAAAAGACGCCCCGAGTCTCTAGAAATCAGCGAATGGTTAAAACTAAACCAAACTTTATCTTCGCAGTTTTAGGTGGTTTGCTTCTGGCTTTTTCTTTGCCTTTTTTTAACCTCGGCTGGCTGGTGTTTCCCGCTCTGATACTTTTTCTTATCCTTCTGGAAATTCACCCGGAAAAAGCCTTTTCAAACGGCTTTTGGTTTGGTTTGGTTTATTTTTTGTCCGTCTTCAGATGGTTTTGGGACACTTATCCTCTTGAGGGGCTTGGCTTTGAAAATCCTTATCTTGCCGCCGGTATTTTGGCCTTTGCTTGGCTTCTGACTGCTCTGGCAATGTCTCTTCTTTGGGCAACGGCATTTTGGCTTTCTAAAAAAACAGAGAAAAAAACAAGCTGGACGGCTTTGCTTGTTTTCCCTTCAATATTTGTCGTATTTGAATACTTGAGAGCTTTTGTAATTTCCGCCCTCTGGTTCAGTCCGGGCAATATAATTTCTCCGGATTGGACAGCCGGCAACCTTGCTTACAATTTGCACAGCAACGGCTTAGTTCTCAAAATCTCGTCTCTGCTTGGCATCTACGGCGTTTCTTTTTTTGTCTTTCTCGCCGCCGTTTTAGTTTTTCTGTTTTTGGAAAAAAAACAATTTAAAAAGCTTTGGGTTTTTGTCGCTGTCTTAATCTTTTTTTCCTACGCCCCTTATCATTGGTTCTCCCCCGACAAAAGCGAAGAGAAAACAAAAGTAGCGGCCGTCCAAAGCTACATTCCAAGCCAGAAAAACTACAGCCCCAAAGAGCAGCTTTCTTTCTTTAAAAAACAACTTGAACTTCTGGACAAAATCGCCAAAGAACAACCCGAAACCAAACTGGTAGTTTTTCCCGAGGCCAGCAACTTTTTCACCAATCTAAGTTTATTTGGCAACACTCTAGATGTCGGCTTCTACTTCAATAATTTGTTTCCATCTGAAACTGCTGTTTTAGACAACTCTCATATACAGGAAAACTTTCTGAAAAAATCCAAAACCATATACTTGGACTCCAAAAACGGTGTGGTTGGAGATTATGACAAAAAGCTTTTGACCCCGGGAGGGGAGTACGCGCCTTACCTTTTCAGTCTGTTGGACAGAGTTTTGGGTATTGACTCTGAAGAACTGAAAAATTTTGAGGGGCTCCAAAGCGGCCGCAAACCGCCCTCCGCCGTAAAAACGGGTAACATAAATTTAGGCGCACTGGTGTGTTCCGATATTTCTTCGCCGTCCTTGGCCAGAAACATTTCCCTGTCCGGCGGAGAACTTATAGCCGTTCAAGGCAGTTTTGCTTTCGCCAACGGCTCCAAAGATTTAATCAGCCAAGTCAAAGCCATGGCCGCTTTGCGAGCCGCTGAAAACAACAAACACCTGATATATGCCGCAAATTATGGGCCGTCTTTTATAGTTTCCGGCAGTGGGAAAATGCTAAAAGAAAGCCGGAACAGAGGTTTTGAGATATTAACAGCTGATGTTGTATTAAATAAAGACAAAACAATATATAATAAACTAGGAGATGGGCCGATTTTATTGGCCTCTTTGAGTGTATTGATAACCAGTTTTTTCTTTACTCCCAAAAAAAAGAAAAATGAATACAACTAAGACAATCAAAATATTTATGGTCATCCTGTTTGGAGCAGCCGGTTTAGTGTTGGCAAGAGTTGGTATTCTAATTAACAAGGCTTTCCACCCAGCCACTGCCGCCATCTCTTTGCCGACTAAGGTTGATTACGAAGACAGCGACGACTTTGACCACGACGGCTTAAAAAATGCCGAAGAAGCGGTTTGGGGAAGCGACCCATATAATCCCGATACCGATGGAGACGGCTATCTAGACGGTGAAGAAGTTTTTTCAGACCACAGCCCTACACAAGCAAATGATGACTCTCTTGCCAAAACCAGAGAGTTTCTCGGCCTAAATTCAACAGAAAGATTAGCATATCTTGTTACTGGAGGAATATTAAGCGGTGACCTAAAAACCGGCAACCCTCAGATCTACGCTCAATCAGTTGACAATACTGCCACAGCTACTGTCTACTCTGTCTTGTCGGCTTTAGAAGACATAAACGTCGGAGAAGAAATTAAAAACTTGGTTCCTGACTCAAAAGAATCGCAGGAAAAATATTTGAATGAGATTTTTAAAGTCGTATCTGGAGACATAACCGAACTTCTTCTTGGTCAGCCCAAAGAACTTGTTCTCCTTTTCAGTCCAGATCAAAACAACACAAGCAGAGAAATATATACCGACGAACAAAAAGAGAGAATAAAGACTAAATTCTTGCAACATTCCATAAAATTCTCACAAGCTTTTGATCAACTTAATAATACTGAAGTTCCTCAAAGCTTGTCAAACATTCATAAAAAAACTCTAACACTTCTAAAAAAACTTGAACTGTATTACCGCTCCATAGCTCTTTCAGCGGACGACCCTTTGAAGCAAATGATTGTTCTCGGCAATTTACAAAGTGTCTATCTGGAAGCCCAGCCCATTATTTTGGAAATTAACAGCAAGATAAAATCCAACAACCTCACTCCTCCTGACAGTGACTTTTTCGACATAACTCTGCTTTTGAATCAGTAAAATTTTTTATGAGAAAAAAAATAGTGATTTTAGTGCTCATCTTTTCTCTGGGTTTTAGTGCTCCTCTTTACGTTGCCCGAGGCGCAGCTATGGTTTTGTGGGTGGTCAAAGAGTTTGGTCTAGATTTGGTCGCCAGAGCTTTATCGAGAAGATTGCTTACAGCTTTGAATGATAGCGTCGTCGAAGCCATCAATCAACTGGGTGTTGAGGGTGGCAAGCCAGGAGCAACTTTTGTTCAAAACTGGAAAAGATTTTTGGCAGATGCTCAAAGAATAGGTGAAAATCAGTTTCGCAGTCAGTTGAGTTATGTCATTAGAAACGGCTTTCTTTGCGGTGATTTGCAAGGACCTCTTGCAACAGCCTTTCAAGCAACGGCTGGAGATTACATTAACATTGGTGAACCCGATTTAAATGCTGAACTTCAGCAAAGCACCCTGACACCATTTCAAACAAAAATAAAGTGTACTCTGCCAAATAGTGTACGAGAGGCTTTCAAAAAAGACTTTGGCAAGGGCGGAGGCTGGGAAACTTGGTCAAGAATAGTCCAACCTCAAAACAACTTATCCGGTGCACTGACTATCTCCCTTGAAGAACTGGCAAAGCAACGAGCTTCGCAAGAGTCAGCCAGACAAAATCAAGTAGCAGCGGGCAGTGGTTTTGCCGGAGTGCAAGACAGCTGTAAAGGTTTCGGAGCTAACTCCAAATGCTCTTTTTTGGGTGAAGTTGTCACACCCGGTGATATGCTAAGTGAGGGTGCCGCTGACTGGCTGGATTCCAACTCCAAATGGTTTGTTTCTTCCGATGAACTTTCGGAAGTTCTAATCAATATTATTAACGCCGCAGTCGGTAAACTGCAAAACTTTATAGCCAGCAAAACGTTTGGACTGCTTGGGGTACCGGCCGGTTCATCCTCTCAAGACAACTCTGCGAGTCAAGCCGGACAATACACTGGCAGGGTGCAAAATGATTGTATACCACTATGTATTACCCCAAAGAACAACGGCTGTGACAACACCAATCTTTTTACTTTTCCTGAAACGATAGACACTTGTTATGCTAAAGCCAAAGCCGAATGTGATAAACAATGCGCCGTACCTTAAGCTTAAAAAATGAAAGGCAGAACAATCTACAAAAAAAATAAAATTCATACTATCAATTTTCATTCTGGCTGTTTTTGTTTTTTCAACATCAAAAACTAACATATCTTTATGTCTTTATTTAGTATCAGCGACATAGTAAATTCTGCCATTGCTAAGATTATCTTATACATTCAAGGATTGGTCATGGGCTTCATAGGCACGGCTTTGGCATGGACAGCCTATGCCCTGGCTTGGTTCCTTAAATTTCAGGGAGGATTTTTTGAAGAGGTCGCCATTGTCAAAACTTCTTGGGAAGTTTTTCGCAACTTCGCCAACATGTTTTTCATCTTAATTCTGATTATCATCGCCTTCGCCACTATTTTTGATATTCAAAACTACAACTGGAAGGGTCTGATGGCCAAGTTTATCGTCGCCGCTCTTTTGATAAATTTCAGTTTGGCAATAGGTGGATTTTTGATAGATGTTTCCAACAACTTATCAAACTTAGTGCTCAACCAGTTTGGTGATATCACCAGCGATCTGGCCGGCGGTTTTGGAATTACTAAACTAGGCGCCGCTTTGGGCGGAGGCACTAGTAGTATAAAAGCTGTTCTGGAAAAGTCTGCAGGTGACCCAGAAGCTTTAGCTCTGGGCGTCATAATCTCACTTAGTGGCATGCTGATTGTAGCCGTTATTACCTTACTCTCAATGCTCGCCGCCCTAGTTTTTTCCATGATAAGAGTGCCTATTCTCTGGGCACTACTGATTGTCTCACCCCTAGCTTGGATCACCGGAATTTTACCTAACACCAGAGAGTTCAATAAAAAATGGTGGAACTGGTTTATCGGCTGGACTTTCTTTCTGCCGACCTACCTATTTGCCCTTATGATGGGCATAGCAATTCTCAAAGGCAGGCCAGACTTAAGCGCCGCCGCAGTTTTGGCAGAACAGGCAAGCGGACCGGAAGGTCTGCCGACCAGAGCCGCCAACTTCTTTGGTTTCGCATTTCAAGATGTATTCTATTGGGGACTGACTGTAATTATTCTAATCGGCGGCCTGGCCGCTTCACTCAAGGCCAGTTTTGCCGCCGGCAGCGGCGCCACCAAAGCTTTCGGCAATATCAGTGGGACTATAAACAACTGGGCCAAAAGAAAGGCCTACATTCCGGCCATCCAAAAAGCCGGCAAAGAAAAGCTGGCCGAGATTCAGGATACCGGGCTACAAGGCAAAGTCGGCCGCTTCCTGTATGGCGGCGAGAGGGCAGAGAGACTGCGGGCAGCAAGAGTCGCCGGTCTTTTAGGCAAAAAAGAAGCTATGTCTGAAGCCGAAGCGGCAGAAGTTCAGAAAAATTATGCCAAATACAAAGCCGAGGGTCTTGATAAAGACAAGACTGCTTTGGACGCTTTAAACAAACAAATTGGTACAGGCAGTCTTAGTAAATTCCAGGAACTGGCCGCCAGAAAACTGCGTGCTGAAAATGGTTGGGTTGCTGAAGGCAAAGCTGGAGAAACCGAGATAGAAGAAACGATCAGAACTGCCGGAGAGAATAGCAAGTTTGCACAAGAGTATGTTGACGCTCTTAAAAAGAATGGTTTTGAGGAGGCTCTGGGAAGCCAAGCTCAAGCGGAAGATCTCGCCAAGAGAACAACCATCTTGCCTCTAAAAAAGGCTATTTTGGAAACCATGATTAAGAATAACCAAATTCTCAGCGACACCATGGCTGAAATGGTTTTAGGAGTATTCAAAAACGATTCCAAGGCTGTCAAAGATGAAATTGAAAAGGGTTTACAGAAAAATATTAAAAACTTCTCTGACACCAAGAAGAAAAATGACCGAGCCGCCTATCTCCTTGACGCCAGCAAGAACAAAGGTATTAAACGGATACTAGCGAGGCAAATGTCTGAAGATGGTGAAATAAATACATACCAAAAATACAAAACTGCCGCCGAACTGTTCGGTGGAGAAAATGAAACCGAATCTAGAGACATGCTTAACAAAATAATTAAAGACAAACCACTTGGTCATGCTGATATTTTGTTTAGACAGAAACTGGCTAAAGCCGAAGCTGATGATACAATTTTGGTCGCAGATTACGACCCTCTAAGCCCGACCGCGACTACTCCTGCCAGAGAAAAAGAGTTTGTTGATCAGATTAAAGAAAAACTCCCCAAAATGGGCGCTAAGGCTATCGCCGAGACAGACATAGATATCTGGGAAAGACCTGTTTTTGAGACTGTTTTGAAAGATAAAATTGGTGAGCTAGAAAGAAAGGAACCAAGCAAACTAGGCAAAACTGGCGGAAGGGGCAAGGCAGGAGCAGGTAAGAGATATCTCTTAAGAATCATGAAAGTGTTTGAGCTTGACCCCAATCCCGAAAAAGAAGTTATTATGGAAAGAATCATAGCAGCGTCTAAAGCGGCCGGCATGCCCTGGCCTTAAATAAAATGAGAAATATCTACAGTCCAATTGAAGTTGATGACGACTCTTTACTGCTTGACGACGAAAAGCACGAGTTGTTTTACTCAAAAATTAATGCCTTGCCTCAAAACATTCAAGACTTGCTTTTTTCTTTGGACACAGAGGATAAATTAAAAAATATAGCTGTTCAAACCAAACTAAACCAGAATCAATCCATCGAGCTGACTCGCTTGGTTAGGGATGTGTTGATAAATGAAATCTATCTTGGAGACATAATCAAAGAGTCACAAAAACGCCTTGTTGTTAGTGAAGAATTTGCCCGTGAAATTGCCAACCAAATTGTTTCTGTAATTCTTGCTCCTGCCCTTGAAGATATTAAAAAAATTCACGTTGAGAAGTTCGGACGTCCCGCTGCCGACGTTGCCACGCCTTCTAACAGCAAGTCACAAATCCCAGAAAGAGACAAGCCCCAGATAATAAACCCTGGCAATATAGTAAATCTTAGAAACAAAAATTAGCAATGAGGTTTCAAGTTCCACAATTTATAGAGACGGAAGAAAAGATAATCGGACCCTTTACGATTAAGCAGTTCATTTTTATCACTATCGGCGGAATGCTTTTGTTCTTAATCTTTTTTCTGGTTACTCCCGGCTGGTTTGTGATTTTAGCCATACCCGTCATAGCTATTACTTTAAGTTTAGCGCTGATAAAAGTCGCTGAAATGCCTCTTTACTTATATCTTGCCCACGCTTTGAGCTTTGCTTTTAACCCGAAGAGGTATATCTACAGACCCGACCAAGAAGAAATAAATCATGGCCCAAAATAAAAACCTGAACACGAAACAATTCGTTGACATTCACGACATTAAAGACGGCGTGGTCATACTTAAAAACGGCTCACTGCGCTTAATTTTAGAAATTAGCTCCGTTAATTTTGATTTGAAATCAAGCGACGAACAGACGGCCATTATCAAAGCTTTTCAAAATTTCTTAAACTCACTTGATTTTCCTCTGCAAATTGTCGTGCATTCACGCCAGCTTGATATTAAAAACTATTTGGCTAAAACCCAAGTCCTTGTTGACCAGCTGGACAACGAACTTTTAAAAATTCAGGGAATTGAGTACATAAGATTTATAAAAGGCTTGACCGAGCTGGCCAACATTATGTCCAAAAGTTTTTATGTCGTGGTGCCTTTATACATAACTGAAGCCGCCTCAAAAAAGAGCCTTTTGGAAAACATAAAAAGCGTTTTTGGCACTGCCGCTCAAAAAATAAAGAGTCTTGAAGAACAAGACTTCAGTATATATAAAAGCCCGATAGAACAGCGGGCTGAAATTATAATGGAAGGCTTGCGCGGTATGGGCCTTGCTTCAAAAGTTTTGGACAAAGAAAGTTTAGTAAAAATATTCTACAATCTTTTTAACCCAAATGCCTAACGACCCAAACAAAATTACAGAGATAAAAACATCTGAATTTCTGGATGACCAGCTGGCTCCCAGCGCTATTAATATCTCCGGCAATAACTTGCAAATCGGCGCCCGGTTTGCCAAGACTTTGTTTTTATCAACTTTGCCTAGATACCTAAACACTCAGTGGTTTTCGCCCGTCATCAATTTAGACAGAGTTTTGGACATCTCAATCTACTTTCATCCGGCTGACTCGGGTACTGTTCTAAAAAAGTTAAGAGACAAGCTTGCCCGCTTGCAGGCTGAGGCCATAGAAGAAGCCAATCAAGGCAAGGTTCGCAACCCCATTCTTGACACGGCCATTTCGGACATTGAAGACTTGCGGGACACTATTCAGCAGGGGACAGACAGATTTTTTGAGTTCGGCGTCTATATCACAATTTACGGCCAGAGCGAAAAAGACTTAGATGAGACTGAGTCAAAAATCAGAGGCCTGTTTGAGGCGCAGTTAATTTATCTCAAACCGGCAACTTTCAGAATGAAAGAGGGTTTCCTTTCAACCCTGCCTTTGGATAACGACCTTTTAAACGCCCACAGTTCTCTGAACACTCAACCCATTTCTTCGGTGTTTCCTTTTGTTTCTTACGACTTAACTTCTGACAGCGGCCTTCTGTACGGCATCAATACCCACAACAACTCCCTGATTCTTTTTGACCGTTTTTCTTTGGAAAACTACAACAGTGTCGTTTTCGGCAAATCTGGGGGGGGTAAAAGCTACGTCGTTAAGTTAGAGATTCTAAGAAGCTTAATGTTAGGCACCGAGGTTTTCATAATTGACCCGGAAAACGAATACAAATACCTAGCTGATACAGTAGGCGGTTCTACGGTCAACATCTCCGTTGCTTCCGATAGCCACATTAACCCGTTTGACCTGCCTCAACCGGCGGCGGGAGAAGAGTTCAAAGATATCTTTCGGACACACATTTTGGACTTAACCGGTTTGTTTAAATTAATGCTGGTAGAGCTTACGCCGGAAGAAAGCTCTTTACTTGACGAGGCGCTGATTCAGTCTTACGCCTTAAAAGACATAACTATGGAGAGCAATAACAGCCAAGGCGAGGTGCCGCTACTCTCTGACTTCCAAAATATTCTTGAAGGGCTTGCCGGAGCCGAATCTATGGCCATCCGGATAAAAAAATACACCGAAGGAACCTTTGCCGGATTTTTAAACAGACCGACAAATGTTTCCTTGGACAATAGGTTAGTTCTCTTCAGTATCAGAGACATGGAAGAAGAGTTGAGACCTATCGCCATGTACCTTGTCTTAAATTATATCTGGACAAAGGTCCGCACTGTACTTAAAAAGAGAACCCTTGTCGTGGACGAGGCTTGGTGGTTGCTTAAATATGAGATTGGCGGAGCTTTTTTGTACAATGTGGCCAAGAGAGCAAGAAAGGACTTTTTGGGACTGACAA